>Ga0180435_10000902_pt1 | contig 31332 bp, 21 predicted proteins | sample SS_ome_3_FD_132467 | JGI IMG/M metagenome (GOLD analysis project Ga0180435, IMG submission 132467) | Hypersaline lake sediment archaeal communities from the Salton Sea, California, USA - SS_3_S_1 metaG | ecosystem: Environmental > Aquatic > Non-marine Saline and Alkaline > Hypersaline >... | reverse complement strand
GAAGACGGTGTTGTTTTTGTCTTTCAGGAAAATTCCGAAGGCGGACAGGAAATGATCGTCAACCAGTTCGGACAGGAATACAGTTTTAAGAAGTTATAGGCTACTGAGGCAACATGGGGAAAAGTCTGAGGAGCTCTGCTTTTCCTGGGCGTTTTCCGTATTCGCAGATCTCAAAAGCTTCCACATGATTCACATTATCGGCGTGATCACCATACCAGAGCCTCAGACACTCCCTGACGTCTTTAGTAGGTGAAAAGGGTCTTCTTTTTGCCAGGTTCTCCAAACGTGCTTCCTTATCTTCCGGGATGCTCTCCAGTGTGCCTGAGGTCCAGGGCAGCCACTCGAAGTGCTGAGATTCGTGGGCAGCCATGCCTGCAATTTTTTGCATAAATACCTCGTCGATATCTACTGCCACATGGGGTTCAAAGGGACTGGGTTTCTGAAACCTGTCCATGGCAAAGAGGAAAACCGGATTTTTTTCCAGGGGAGGAACTTCCGGCACCACATTGGGTACTATAACCAGGTAGGCTGCATCCTGCATCAGTATGGCCGTATTTCTGTGATCGGGATGGTAATCGTTGGGCCTGGGTCCAATCACAATATCTGCGTTCCAGGTCCGGATCTCACGAATTACCTGGTGCCGGTTCTCCAGGGTGGGCATTAATTCACCGTCGTGATTGTTCAGGATCACATATTCCTCTACCCCATAAATTTTAGCGGCTTCCAGCGATTCGGCATGGCGGATCCTGGCCAGCGCACCACCACCCTTGTCAAAGTGTCCGGCATCTCCGTTGGTCAGGGACACAAACTTTACACGGTGCCCCATGTTGGCATACATAATGGCCAGTCCTCCGGCATCGGCTTCACAGTCGTCCGGATGGGCTCCAAGTACTACAATATTCAAAGGCTTGTCCTGTGCAGATAAAAGAGCCAGCATCAACAGCAGGCTCAGACTAATCATTAGTTTTTTCATAGTTCAATTTCTCCTGTTAGATAAGTTTCATGGCATTGGGATCCCAATTTACCGCATGCCCTTTGTAGTAACTCTCATTGGCCAGCAAAGCGGCTCCGGCAGCACGCAGGCCAAAGGTGGGATCTTCAATGATCTTTTTGCCTTCGCGTATTCCCATAAAGAAGTTATTAAAGTGGTCGTAGTGACTGCCTTTGTAATCGTTGGGAGCTTCCCAGAGGGTTTCCCCGATGTTCAGATCCTTTCCTCTTTCGTTGGCGTACTTACGGTCGTACTCCGCAATTATTTTACGCTGATTTTCCTCGGTGTGTGCTATGAGGGCATAGCCGCCCGGCTTCATTCCCAGCTTTGCACGGATGAGTTTTACGCTATCCGATCCCACCTGCATTTCCCCTTCGGTTCCCACCAGGCGAAAACCAAAACCTCCTCCGTTGCCTGCAATGAAGTTGACTCTGAAAGCAGCATTAAAGGCTGCGTGAGTAACAGTTTCGGGATAATCGTAGAGGCTCATGGTCACATCGGGTACATCGCGACCGTCATTCCAATACCTCAATCCACCCGTGGAAAGTGCCCTTTCAGGTCCGTTCGAGCTCAGGACGAAGTTGAGGGTCGAGAAAGCATGTACAAACAGATCTCCGGCCACTCCTGTACCGTAATCCCTGTAATTCCTCCATCTGAAGAAACGTTTAAGCTCGTAGGGGACTTTGGGTGCTGAACCCAGAAAGCTGTCAAAATCAACGGTATCGGGAGAGGCATCCGGAGGGATGGGATAATTCCAGGCACCTTCAGAAGAATACCGGTCGTTGTACATATCCAGCATGACAATCTGCCCGATGGCCCCGTCTTCAAAGAGTTCTTTGGCTTTTTCATTACCCAGCGAGGACATGCCCTGGCTTCCTATCTGCATTACCTGGCCCGATTTGCGATGGGCTTCGATCAACTCATGTCCTTCCTCAAAATTCTGGACCATGGGCTTTTCACAGTAAACAGCTTTGCCTGCTTTCAGGGCATCGATGCTGATCTTTTTGTGCCAGTGATCAGGTGTGGCCACAATTACGGCATCCACCTCTTTCATGCTGAGGATTTCCCGGTAGTCGCGGGTCACACTTATATCCTTTCCCCATAATTCTTTAGCACGATCGAGCCTGCCGGCATACAGGTCGCAGGCAGCTATCAATTTTACTCCGGGAACGCGCAGGGCTGCAGTGGTATCGTATATGCCCTGGATACCGCTCCCGATCAGGGCCAGGTTGATCTGATCATTCGCAGCCTTAGATGAGGTATCATAAGTGCGGGAGCCCAGGAGCACCTTCTGGTGGTAGCTTCCCGACAGGACCATGGGTGCAGAAGTGACTGCGGCGGTTCCCAGTGCGGCTTTCCTTAAAAAGGATCTTCTTGAGTTTTGCTTATCTGACTTTTTCATGACTATTGGATGGGATTGTTACGAGAAAAAATGATCTCTGAAAGTAGTAATTATTCCCCGTTTTACCTGAAAAATAAAATGCTTAAATTACCCATTCAAACAAAAACCTTAGCATGTAAGCATCTTCCAAAGGTCAACGCTTTAGCCTCAGACGCAGAACATTTCTAAAATCTGCCGGACTGGGCGTTTTAGGTATGGGAGGCCTGGGTAAGCTATCTGCTTCCAGCCCCGGCATTACAAACAGTTCAGTTCCCCGAAGCAGGGAAGAACGCCTGAAGCAAATGGCTTCCAACAGCTATGCTGTGAATATACTTTTCAAAAGACGCCAGTATAGCTCCCGCCCCGAAAGACCCAAAACCAAGGCCCCGAAGGAAAAATACGGCGAGATTACGCTTCTGGATTTCCCACAGTATACCCTGGATACCTACCCGGGCGTTCAGGCTATGGATCTTTGGTCCTCTCTCTTTGGCGATCTCAGCGATGACTCCATGTTCACCACCCGGGAGAGGAATGGGCGAACCTTCCTGGCAGATTTTAATCCGGAGCCTCTGGTTTCGAAAAATTACCTGGATAAACTGGCGGATAAAATTGCAGTCAGCGGCTTGAAGGCTGTGCATATCTCAAACAATGCTCCCAGGGGAGTGGCCGATATGGATGCAGAAAGGCGGAAGGAAGGTGTCAGGGTAGCCAAATTATGGCTGGATGCATCCAAACACATCGGTGTGGAATCCATGCGGGTAAATACGGGCGGACCCCGAATCATTCCTGCCTCAGAGATCAAAGGAGGCTATCTCCAGAACATGGAGATTGAACCCTACCTGGCCAACGCCATTGAGTCCTTCAAGGAAATGGCCGATTACGGAGAAAAGGTGGGGGTGAAGGTTACCATTGAAAACCACTGGGGTCTGGCCGCCAATCCCATCAATATTCGAATCATTCTCAATGAAGTAAACAGTCCCTGGTGCGAAGCTTCACCCGATTTCTGCAACCGGGAGCACAAGTATATGCTCTATCATGGACTGGAAGTTCTTGCACCCATGGCCACTTCCATGAAATAGAATCAGAGTTCCATGATCCTGATATTGCGCCACCTCACCTTGTAGGGAGTCGGATCAGCTCCCACATCGTGAACCTGTAATCCTATGATGCCCTTGAGGCTCAGAGCGTCCCTGAATGCACTTACCACGATCCCGTTTATCATGGTTTTGATGGTATCTCCCGTACACTCCACCCGATAGGAATTCCATTGATCGTTTTTAAAGGCTTTGCTTTCCTTCGATCCCTTTTCGGGCCACCAGGGCATCATAGCCCTGCGGGCCTCATCATATACACCACCTGAAGCGCCGCCTTCCTCGGTAGCAATCTCAACCTGGTAACCATAGACCCGGTCGGCCGGAATACGTTGAGGCTGGTATTCACCCTGCTGGTTCCTGAACCAAAAAAGCTGCTCCTGTTCTGCAATCAGGCTTCGAAACTGAACGCCCGAGTTAAGCTCGGGATCCTCCAGGTAAACCTCAAATTCCAGGATAAAATCGCTAAATTCACGCTGGGTACATAGAAAGGAATTGGGACTGTTGGGAACGGCCTGCCCCACAATCGCTCCATCTTCCACCCAGTATTTGGCTGAACCACTGTGTTGCGTCCATCCGTCCAGGCTTGAGCCATCGAAAAGTTTGATCCACTTTTCCTGGCCTGCACACCTGGGATGGAAGGCCAGCAGCAGGATCGCCGCTGTGATTGTAGCATAAAATTTCGTATTCATATGACTAAAGTACAAAACAAAATGCAGCTTGTAAAAGTACCATTGTCAATTCTCTTCTTCCTGGCAATGCACTTGAGCATAAACTCGCAAGGACTAACCGCAGACCGCGAAATAAATATGCTGGCCCTGGGCGATTCCTACACCATTGGTGAAGGTGTGGAAGTCAATGAACGATGGCCCCATCAGTTTGCTGCACGTTTAGCTGAGGCGGGTGTCCCGGTAAAAGAACCGGATTACATTGCCACCACGGGATGGACCACAGCCGAGCTCCTGGAGGGAATCGCCGCCCGGCTGGACCGGAGCAGGGTATACGATCTGGTTTCCATACTAATCGGGGTAAATAATCAATACCGTAAGCTGGACAGGGATCTTTACGAACCGGAATTGCGCCTGATCATAAATCAGGCCCTGGAGGCAGCCGGTGGTGATACCACCAGGCTGTTTATGCTCTCTATTCCTGATTATGCTTATACGCCCTTCGGGAAGGGAGCTCGCAGAATTAGCAAAGAAATTGATGGCTACAATGAAATCGCGAAGAAGGTGGCGGCTGACTATGGCTTTGATTTCCATAATATTACGCCTGTCTCCCGAAAAGGATTGGCAGATCCGGGACTGCTGGCAGCCGACGACCTGCACCCCAGTACCAGACAATACGGCCTTTGGGTGGACGAGCTATGGAATAGTGAGAAATTCGACTATCTGAGGGATTCTTCAGACTTCCGCATGATCAGGGAAATATTTTATCAACAGGAGAAAGACTGGAACAGGGGCGATATTGATGCCTTTATGGAGGCCTACTGGAAGTCGGAGGATTTGCAATTTGGGGGAGCCAGTGGCATCACCAAAGGATGGAAGAATACTTTGGAAAGATACAAGTCAGGGTACCCCGACAGGGCCACAATGGGTACGCTTAATTTCCAGATTAAGGATATGAGCCGTCACAGCGAGGAGGTAATCAGCCTCACGGGTAGCTGGGAGCTTGTGCGGGATCATGACAGGCCGGGCGGTCACTTTCTGTTAATATGGAGAAAGATAGATGGCCAGTGGAAGATAGTAGTCGACCATACCAGCCAGCTTTTGCCCCTATAATACACTCAAAGAGTGACGGGGAATCCATTTAAGGTTTTCCCCCAGAGGATTTAGGGGATTCTCCTATTCATTTATATCATTCCTGAACCCATATTTGTGAGATAATGTGAAGTGAAACATCGTGCTTCAAAGTGCGTATAAAAAGGGAGTTTTTAACATAAGGGGTGCCTGATAGAGAGAATCATGTATATGAAATTGAGCTATCTTTGAGAAGCCAATTCAACCCTAATAAACTTTACCATGAACCAGGACAAACCGGTGGTGCTCTATGTGGATGATTCGAATGTGAACTTGATATTGTTCAAGGAGACCTTCAAAAACGATTACGACTTAATACTGACCGAAGCACCGGAGGAGGCGCTGAATATCCTTGAGGAAAGGGAAGTGCAGGTGGTTGTATCGGACCAGCGCATGCCAAACATGTCAGGTACTGAATTACTGGAAATCGTATCTGAAAAGTATCCGGATATCCGCCGCTACCTACTCACAGCATTCACCGATGCCGAAACAGTGATTGAAGCTGTTAATGTAGGCCGGGTTCACGGTTATATCAAAAAACCTTTAAAGTCGGACGAGGTAAGGGCATCCATCAGCTCTTCCCTGGAAGTATATCACCTGAAAAAGAAAAACCGGCAGATTCTCGAAGAACTGGAAAAAGCCAACCAGGAATTATTAAATCTGGATGGCTTAAAATCCGAAATAATTGACTCTATCATTAACGAGATTACCAATCCCCTGAACCGTATCATGGGCACACTGAGCCTGCTGAAAAGTAAAATAGAAGGGGACGAACTCTCAGAAGTGGTCAATATTATGGACCAATCTGTGATCAAACTTGACCAGTTCAGCTCACTGGCCAGACAGATTTCTGTGCTTAAATCGCCCGGATTTTCCCTGGACAAGCAGGATGTATCGCTAAATCAAGTGATCCAGTTCTCCTCCATCGAGACCATGGAAGAACTTAAAGAGCAGGGTATTACTTTGAAAAAAGAGTCTGGTCCCGACGATCTGAAAGTGGGTGGAGATTCTGACCTCCTGGTGGGGAGTCTGATCAATCTGGTCCATTTTGCCAGGGAACATACAGGCGATAATGAAGAGATTGTGATCCGTTCCCTGCATGAGAATGGTGTGGTAGAATGTCAGGTGATAGACGGCGGTAGTAACTACAATGAGGGTCTTACCGATCTCCTTTCCAGGCAGTTTTCTGCTGATAATGTGAGCCTGAACCTATCCATGGGAATAGGGCTCGCCGTTTCCCAGATGATCATGGAAGCTCATGGGGGTTACCTGGAATTTGATAGAAACCAGGATGGAAACGGACAGATGAAAATGGTCATTCCCCATGAATGAGTCCATGCTTAACTCCCTGATGAGGTTGTTTGCCATTATGGTGAACATCAACAGGGGAGCTATGTATTTGCTTGCCCGCAATTTTGTGGAAACTTACCTCTCGCAACAGTTTAGCAAGGCACTTGCTGACAAATACCTGTTGATTTTCGATGAGTATTCTCGCGAGATGGAGCAAGGTGAACAAAGTCAACGCGAAAAGAAGATCTCGTCCTGGTCGGTGAAAATCATTGGCATCTGCAGTCAGATTGTGGATGAATTGCATATTGCCCAACGCTTTATGATCCTTCTGAGCCTGATCCGTTTTGCAAAATATTTTTCCGATGCCGGAATGACTGGCACCGGATTCTCAGGCTCCATATCCGATGCAGTACGTACCATAGCCAGCGGATTGCTGATCACTGATGAAGAATATGAAAACTGCTCTACCTTCATCACCCAGAAGTTTTACCAGGTTCCCAGCAAAGATCGCCTGCTTCTGGTAAGTGATGATCCGGAATTTATGGAGGTTGAGGTCAGACATCTGCAGAAAGATGGTCTTCAGGGACAGATCCAGGTACTGAGAATTAAGCGGGCCGACATATATATTTTCCAGTACGTGGGAAAAGCCAGATTGTCCATCAACGATAAATACCTCTTTCCCAAACATGTGACCATCCTTCCCCCCGGTGGGGCCATCAGGGGTGAAGGTATCTCGCCCATCTACTACGCGGATATTGTATCGGGCTATACCGTGGATAAAAGCAAGCATCTGGTCAACTTTTGCGTGAAGGAGATTGAATACCGCTTCCGCAATTCCTCCCACGGAATCAAAAAATTCAGTTTTCAGGGTACGTCGGGTCAACTGGTAGGAATCATGGGCGGAAGCGGAGCCGGAAAATCTACCCTGTTGAAAGTCCTTAACGGAGATTTGAATCCATCCACAGGCGGCATATATGTCAATGGTCGCAATCTGCACCGACGTTCCAGGGAGCTGGAGGGGATGATCGGATATATTCCCCAGGACGATCTCCTGATTGAGGAGCTGACTGTGAGGCAGAATCTCCGTTTTAACGCGAAATTATGTTTGGATGGTTATACAGAAGAGGAAATTGATGAGGCAGTAGATACTTTATTAAAGGAACTTGATCTGTATGATGCCCGCGACCTGAAGGTAGGTTCACCCCTGAACAAATTCATTAGCGGAGGGCAGCGGAAAAGGTTAAATATTGCCTTGGAATTGATACGTGAGCCGCAACTTCTTTTTGTGGATGAACCTACTTCCGGGCTTTCCTCCACCGATTCTGAAAATGTGGTTGCGCTCCTCAAGGAACAGGCTATGAAGGGCAAATTTGTGATGTCTACCATCCACCAGCCCTCTTCAGACCTTTTCAAACAATTTGACCACCTGATTGTGCTTGACCGCGGAGGATATCCGGTGTATTCAGGCAATCCCATGGATGGAATTACCTATTTCAAAAAGCTGGCTGGCAGGGTGGATGCCTCCGAGGGCGAATGCCAGACCTGTGGCATTGCAAATCCCAATGATATACTTAGTGTGATTGAGGCCAGGGATGTGGATGAGTATGGAGCCTATACTTCGAGGAGGAAGGCCTCCCCGGAAAACTGGTATTCGTATTATCAGTCAAAGATCGAAGCGGGCATCACCTTAAAATCCGAGAAAATTCCTGTGCCGAGCATAAAATTCCTTGTTCCGGGAGCCATCAGGCAATACCTTATTTTCTTTACAAGAAATCTTTTATCCAAACTGGCCGACCGTCAATTCATGACCATTGCCTTGCTGGTAGCACCCCTGCTGGCTGTGATCCTGGGATTCTTCTCGAAATACATTTCAGGAAGCGAAAACGATCCGCATCAATACCTATTCAGCCAGAACGAAAACCTTCCTGCCTATTTGTTCATGAGCGTAATTGTTGCTCTGTTTCTGGGAATGATTGTTGCCGCTGAGGAGATCCATCGCGATCGGAGGATCCTGGAAAGGGAATCCTTCCTCAACCTGAGCCGCTCAGCCTATTTGCTGTCAAAAATATCCCTGCTCTTTATACTGTCCGGGGTTCAAATGCTATTCTTTGTGCTTATAGGCAATTTGATTATGGAGATCAAGGGCATGTTCTTTGCTTACTGGTTGATCCTCTTTTCTGTCTCCTGCTTTGCCAATTTGCTGGGACTACTCATATCGGATGGTTTAAAGTCCATAGTGGCTATTTATGTAATTGTACCTTTCCTTCTGGTGCCTCAAATTCTCCTGGCTGGAGTGATTGTGAAATTTGATAAGCTTCACTACAAGTTCACCTCCGACCAGGTAGTGCCTGTACCAGGTGATATGATGCCCAGTCGCTGGGCCTACGAGGCCCTGGCGGTAAACCAGTATGTGAATAACGATTATCAAAAACCCCTTTACGAAATCGAGAAGCTGGAGAGCAATATCAACTACGATATGCAGTTTCTCATTCCTGCCCTAGTGCAGGCCTCAGAGGATGCCGTATTTTTCAAGGAGCAGCGAGCCGATGACGAGAAACTCTCGGCCAAACTTCGGACCCTGCAAAATTCCCTGTCCTCCATTCATTTGGTAAATCCCTTCCCGAAATACGATGCTTTGGAACTAGAAAGTTTTACCCCCCAAATTGGTTCGGAGCTCATCGACTGGTTGAAAAAATACAAATCCGCCCTGCTCGAGCACAGAAACAGAATTACCCGGGAGAAGGATGTAATGATGGATTCTCTGGTAACAAGTGCAGGCGGACTGGAATCCTATTTGAAGCTCAAAAGGACGAATCATAATGAAAAGCTTGCTCAGCTGGTATTAAACAGGAACGATTTATATAAGATCATTGAAAAGGACGGATTGCTTATTCGAAAAATGGATCCTCTTTACATGCATCCCTTGCGTAGTAATGGAAGAGCCCATTTTTTTGCGTCCACTAAGATTCTGGGAGACATGCAAATCCCAACCCTCTTATTCAACCTTTTGGTCATTTGGGTCATGACACTGGCAATCTATGTTATGTTGCGATTCAGGCTTTTACACCTGCTTATTGAATTGGTTTTGTTGTTGACCAAAAGGAAATCTTCGTATCAGTAAAGTGAAATAATTGTTTTAACTTGAATAATGAACTTTATACTTAACAAAATGAAACCATTACGTACTTGCTTCATCCCCTTGCTTTTACTTATGGGCATCCTGGTGATTGGAGGCTGTCAGTCGGGTCAAAAGCGATCCCAGGTTTTGATTGAGGATGTGGACCAGGAAGCTTCGGATGTTGCCTCGTCTTTTCGCCAGGTATTTCATCTCTATCCTTCTCCGGCCGAGATGCTGAGCGTCATTGAAATGGCTGAGGTATCCTATGACGAATCTCTGATGAATTCTACCGATAAGGTGGATAGTTACCTGGATTCCAAATCCAGAAGTACCAACCTGGGAGTGTATATGGCTGATCTGGCCTATGCGGCTCTGTTCGGAAGGCATGAAGCTACCCTGGATTTACTGGAAACATCAAAAACACTGGCTGAGGAAATCAACATCAACGATGCAGTGGATGAATCGATGATTCAGAAAGCCCGCGAGAATGTGGAGTACCTCGATTCTCTCTATGAAATATCCAACGATGCATTCATGAATATCCTGAGTTATTGTGAAAGAAATGATCGTTCGAATACGGTGGTTATGGTATCTGCCGGAGCCATTGTAGAGAGCCTGTATTTCGCAGTAAATATGGTTGATGTTTACGGAACCGCTGAATTCTTGATGCAGCACCTGGCCGATCAGAAATATACCTTTGAAAACTTTTTAAATTTCGCCCGGGGGATTAACAGCGACGACCCCAAGGTTGCTTCAACCATTGCGGACCTGGAGAATATCAAAAACATTTACGATGGGATCAATTCGGGAACAGGAGGAGTCACCATCAAAACAGCCGACGATTCGGAAAGCAAGCAAGCCAAAAAATTGGTGATAGGAGGTGCCAGCGAAAGCAGTCAGCCCAGCCTCACCGAGGAACAATTCAACCAGCTGAAGGCTGCCATTGAGGAATTGAGAAATAACATTGTAAGTGGAACTCTATAAACCCTGGAAGCTATGAAATTGATAAGAAATATTAGAATACTTTCCATACTTGTTCTGTTCTTTCCTGGCTTTTTAATGGCGCAGGATTGTGAGCAACATCATATCGAAGGGGATTGTCGTTTTGATCTGCAAAAGGGATATAAATCTTATAGTCAATCGCATTCCGCCGCCATAAGTCCCAAGGATACCATAGAAATGAATGTGATTTTCTATGGTCAGAAGGATTATATTCTTTCCTTCTGCACCCACAGAAAATTGTATCCTGTGCATTTTACCCTCATTGACCAGCAAAGCAAGGAAGTCCTTTACGATAACAAAGAAGATGACTTTCTGGAATCCCTGGGGCTGGGATTTGATGTTACCAAATCTCTGATCATCAAGGTAAGTGTCCTGGCGCGGAAATCTACCGATAAGGAGATTGAGGAGAACGTGGGATGTCTGGGCTTTTTAATCCAGTACAAAAACTACCCCAAGAAAAAAGTAAATCTTCAATTGTAGTACAGGAGAAGCTTATTGCTTAAGTATTTTCCGGGCTTCAATGAATGTTCCATCCAGGTGGAAGTTGAAAAAGTATATACCTGGCTCAGGCATGGCCTGGTTTACTATGCCTGGATCCAGATACAGGATCTGCGAGCCGCTGTACACAGTGAAGTCTGCACTGTAAGTATGCTGACCAAGCATGTTGTTGACCTCGATCCTTAGTTCGGCAGCCCGATCAAGATCCAGTCGCAGATTCAGCTCCTTTTGTACCGGAATCGGAAATACATCCAGGGCCAATCCTTCGGTGTCAGGATTCGATGGAGTGGAATAGGGCCACATATGCCAGTCCAGTTTGTCGTCTATCCAGGCCATTCTGTCAAAGATCCAGTTTTTCAGGTAGTTGATTTCATTTTCATAAGTTCCACCCACATAGTTATTAGGCCAGACATACCTGTTCAAGACGGGAAAGGCATTAAAATTCCTGACCTGGGCATCAGCCAGTAAGGTAGTAAGTGAATCAATGACATAGTTCACCCTGGTGTCTGAAAGGATATTGCCTCTGTAATCAATCCAGGTATCCACCAGGAGGTTGAAGTATTCGGGATCTTCCTTAAAGCGGTTCCACCAGAAGGGAGTGGACCAGTAATCGGCCGGATGATTGCTTTGCCAGCCGCTTGTGTTGGAAGCCTCGTAGTAATCGGCATTTCCAAAACCCAGGTTGAAGTCCCAGACCGGACCTGCTCTGAGGGGACTCACCCTGTCAAGCTTGTCTTTGTCCTTGTGCAAGTATGTACTGATCCGGTATCCATCCACATTCTTGGAAAGTTCATTTACCAGGTAGAAATCAATGAAGGATTTGACATCGATATAGGGCTTATAGCCCAGAACGGGGTCGTAGAAATTATCTCCTGCCAGAGCATCCTCAAAGTCAGTCACAAAGTTCTTAATATACTCCCTCTGTGCAGTGGGCATCAGATCCGGATCCGGATAGTGGTAAAGAAAACGAATTTCATTATCGTTCAGGGATAAGTAAGGGGATATCCAGCGGGGTTCATCACCTTTGTCCAGTTTGACCATATAGCCTCCGGTCACATCGCGACCGCTTACCTCATGGGGCTCCAGCTTGCCGATATCAACTCTGAATGTGTCCTTTTTGATTTTCTCCATCAACACATATACCCCCGAATAATTGTTATTAATGAACAGTTCACACAGCCTGGTTCTGGGAGCATACTGTCCCATTTCCCTGGCAAAATGGTAGGCCAGTACATTTCTTATCAGCGATTTATCGGAATAGGGTCCGTGCAGAACCCAGTCATTTTCAATGGGCATTCCCAGCAGGGAAATATTGTTATTCTCACCGTTTGCCAGGCGGGTTTCCAGTCCGTAACCCTTCTTGTCAAACATGGTGGAAGAGGCACCCCGGATCTCTATACCGATCTTGCCGTCGTAATCGTTGTAACTCCCACCGGGATACTCATTGATGCCTGCCAGATTGTTGATAATCCCCATGTGGGCATCTATTTTGGGTTCATCAGGAATTTCTTGACCACCTGTTGTTTCGACAACTACGATGGGTAAATTGCTTTCGAAAGGTTTGTCGGGATCCACAAACCAGTCCGGAGTATCATGATAAAGGATCCCGGCTGCATCAATTTTCGCCTGCAGAAAAGGAGCCAGGGAAAAGTCACTGGAGGTGGTACTTACATTGATTCCCTGTATGGCCAGGACATTTTCCCCGTCTACCAGCAGGTTCTTGGCCAAGGTCATCCTGGAAGGCAAACCGCCCATGTACATGCTGGCTTCCTGATCTATGGTGGGAGTATAGTCGAAGCCCGGGAAGTCGGTTTCCACATTAAAGGACCTGGCTACAGGCTGACCGTTGAGATAGGCCACAAAGGCGTCATCGTAGTCTATGTCCAGGATCAGGCTGTCGATGATGCTTTTATCTGCCAGGGTGAAGGTGTACCGAAGGTAGAGGGAATGGGTGATGGACAGGTTGGTACTGTCGTCGTCATCCCCGTAGCCAAAGCTTCCTTTTGCCGTCATCCAGGACGAATCATCGTATCCTGAGCTATACCAGCTTGTTGGGGGCTGTGAATTTCCAATCAGGTAACTCCAGGTATCCTGGGCTCTTATAACAGTTTCCCAGTGGACCTGTGAAAAAATACTGCCTGGAAGAACAGACAGGAGGAAGAGGATAATGGTTTTTTGCATAGTAATTTTTAATCGTTGGCTTAGCGAAATAAGCAAAATTTTGCAGCCAAACAAAGGTGTTTGCCTTATTTGCTGTAGCTGAGATAGATTTGTTCAATCCAGCTTTCCTTGGTAATAAAGGGCAGGTACTGACCAAAGCGTCCGTATTTCTTCAATACATCCTCCTGCTGGATTTTCTGAAGCGACCACCCCGATTTCATCTTTTTCCTCACAATCTCTACGGTCTCTTCCAGGAGGGCGATGTAGCCTCCAAAATACTCCATGCTGGTGGTTTTACCATGCCCGGGGATCATCAGGGTATTGTCAGGGAGAGATTGAAAAATTTCGTTCAGGTGGAGAACCAGGATTTCTGCGCTCGCTCCCGATTCTGTCAATACAAGCGGTAAGGACTCGGAAAGGAAAAGATCTCCCAGGAAGGCCAGATTCAGATCGGGTATAAAGGTCAGGATATCGCAGTTTGAATGTCCGCCTGTATAGGCAATGAAAAAGATGAGAGTACCTTCAAAATCGTAGGTGGGGTTGTTGGAGATATTCTGGACTGTATGGCCAAATTGTTCGTAGCTCTTCAGACAGTTTTGATGGCCAATGATCAACACATCCTTGCCAAAGAGCTGATTGGCTCCCATATGATCGTGATGAGCATGGGAATTTACGACGGCTTTCACCGGTTTTCCAAAAGAGTCGATGGCGTCCTTAAAGTTGTCCTTCGTATCCTCAAACCCAGTATCCACGATCAGTAATCCCTCTTTCCCTTCGATTAACAGGCAATTGGCTGTGAAATCAGATTTAACCTTGAGCAGATACACACTTTCTGAAAGTTGGACAACATCCACATCTTCATTGGAGTATACACTTTGACCCCGAATCGACAAGGGCGTAAGCAGCATAGCCAAAAACAGCAGATAGGACAGAATTTTCATATGAGTACTTAAGTACGGGCTTGGAAACGAAATATACGGAATCTTTCGGGAGTCGTACTATTTTGATAATTTGCGGCATGAAAATTTTCAGCATCTACAGGATCCTGGTGCCGCTTTTTATTCTTGGATATGCTTCTGCATATTCTTTTGCCCAGGAGAGCAAGAACACATCCTGGACCCGCTTCAGGGGATCGGACGGAATGGGGGTGGAAGCTATGGGCAGGGTAGCTGTTCAATGGGACTCCTCAGCTTATCAATGGGAAGTCTCTTTGCCGGGTTTGGGACATTCCTCACCTGTGGTTTGGGACGGGACCATTTTTGTAACAAGTGCAGTGGATTCCACGCAAACAGGGTATGTGATGGCAATCGATGAAGAAAAGGGCCAGATCCTCTGGCAGCACGCTTATAACCTGTCCGAGCTCAGTATGCATAAAGATAACAACCTGGCATCATCTACCCCGGCCGTGGACGATACGCAGGTATTTGTTATATGGTATGCAAAAGAGAAAATTACTTTGATGGCCTTATCTCATGAGGGGCAGGCCCAATGGCAATCTGAATTCGATGGGATTGAAGCCCGGCATGGCGGTGGTAGTTCCCTGGTGCTTACCGATGGGGCTGTGGTATTTACCCGTGAGCAGGAGGAAGGCAGTATCTTTAGCAGTTCCTGGGTGGCAGTGGATAAAATCTCGGGTCAGATTTTGTGGGAAGTTGAGAGAGAATCCTGTACCCGGAACTCCTTTTCCACTCCGCTTCCGTTGCAAAATGCCATGCAGGAAAAGCTCTTGCTTTTTACCAGTGAGGCTCATGGCTTCACGCTCCTTGATGCAAAAACTGGCAGGGTAATGGGGGAAAATCCCGGCATACTCACTCATCGCGTGGTGGCTTCACCCATTTACTCGGACGGACTGGCTGTGGGATGCCGGAAAGGTGAAACTGTGGTTTTGGAGATGGACCTGAATAGCCACCGGGTGGCAGATACGGCTCTTTATACCCTTGCGCCAAATCTCTCACCCTATGTGCCTACACCGCTCATCGTGAAAGACCTTTTATTCCTGTTTTTGGATAATGGAAGTGTGGCTTGCCTCAGACTGAAAAGCGGGGAAGTGCTTTGGAGGGAAAGACCTGCCGGCCCCCTTTACGGTTCTCCGGTCTGTGTGGGTGGAAAGCTCTATTGCATAAGCAAGGCTGGAGAAGTTATGGTATTAAATGCAGGAAGCAAGTATGAACTCCTGGGAATCAATACTCTGGGTGAAGGTAGTTATTCCACACCTGTTATGTCCAACTCGGGAATGGTGCTCAGAAGCTTTTCAAAGCTCAGGCTTCTCCCCAATTTATCGAATCCATGAGTTTGAAACGAGACTTATTGTTCATAGCTGGAGTATCTGCATTTTTTCTTCCTTTTTTTATTTCGGATGCTGTATTTGATGCCTATTACCAATTCAATCTGGAACATGGTTTGCTAATGAGTTTTATCAAGTTTTTCTTTCTTGCAACCCTGGGAGAGGTCATAGGATTGAGAATCAAAACAGGAAGATATCATGAGGCAGGTTTCGGCCTTATTCCGCGTGCCCTGGTCTGGGGCTTTCTGGGAATGACCATTTATGCCGCCTTTGCCATATTTGCTGCAGGTACACCGCTCTTTCTGGAGAAGGCGGGATTGGAAAATGCCACTTCCCTTCTGAATTCAGATCTTAGTATGAAAAAAATCCTGGTATCCTTCAGCATCTCTGCCGCTTTGAACCTTTTTTATGCTCCTGTGCTGATGACCTTTCATAAGATCACAGATCTACATATTCTTGAAAAAGGAGGAACATTAAAGGGCTTCTTTACACCCATAGCCTTTGCCAGAATCTTTAAGGAAATAAACTGGGACGTGCAGTGGAATTTTGTGTTTAAGCGCACCATTCCTCTTTTCTGGATACCTGCGCAGACCATCACCTTCCTTCTACCGGAGGAATTCAGGGTTCTTTTTGCTGCATTTCTTGGCATTGTTCTGGGTGTGCTTCTGGCCATTGCGGCCCTGAAAAATCGTGACTAAAACTTATCGTACCTTTGACAAAATTGTATAACCTAAAACCAATTACCATGAAAAGAATCTATTCGGGCATTGCAGGCCTAATCCTGCTTCTGGCAGTGTCATCTTGCTCAATCATTGATTCAAAAGGAGAACTGCTTTTTGGAGAGGACTTTAGCAAAGCCAATTATGAAGAAGGCAGCTGGGAGATCAAGGATGATGTGCTGGTGGCCTACGAAGATATGGTCCTTTGGGCTACCGGTGAATTTGAAAACTTTGAATTGAGCTTTGAGTTTAAAAATGAGGTCGGGACCAATAGCGGAATTATCATCTATTGCACGGACAAAGACAACTGGATTCCCAATTCTGTGGAGGTTCAGATTGCCGATGACCATGGAGAGAAATGGGGAACTTCCCGCCTGGATTATCAGTGCGGTGCCATTTTTGGCCACCTGCCTGCCAACGAACAAAAGGTGGTAAATCCTCCTGGCGAATGGAATAGCATGACACTTAACTGTCAGGGTCAGATCCTGGAAGTTGAACTGAATGGTAAAAAGGTAAATACCATGGATATGTCGCAGTGGACTTCAGGAACTGTCAATCCAGACGGAAGTGAGATTCCCAGCTGGCTGCCCACACCTTTTGCAGAATTGCCCACCAAGGGTGCCATTGGATTCCAGGGTAAGCATGGCGATGCTTCAATTAGCTACCGAAACGTCAGAATCAAGCAATAAACAGCTGAGCAATTTTTCAGGGAGTTTCTTTGATCCACTCTACCGGAAAGGCCACATGTTTGATGCTGCGTTTTTTCGTCAGGTGGTAGGAATAAGTCAGGTGTAGCAATCCATCTTCGGCCTGTATCACGGAAGGGTAGGAGAAGGATCCTTCCCCGGGCTGGGCCTGTTCCAGGTGACGGGTCCACTTCCAGCTTTGCCCTTCGTCTTCCGACAGGCTGATGGCCAGGCTGTGCCGTCCTTTTTCCAGGTCGTTGTACACCATAATCCAATGACCGCTTTCCAGGGCCAACACCTCCAGACTGGAACCCGGATTGGGCATGTGGCTATCCTGTGCAAGGCTCCAGGAATATCCCGAGTTCGAGGAAAGACTTTGCATGATCCTTCCCGGGGCATCGCCGTTATCGCGCATATATGCCAGCAGGTCCCCATTCTTTTTCTGAACCAGGCTGGCCTGCACATTTCCCCTGCCCACAATGGGTAAACCGGGCTTCCAGGTAGCCCCCATGTCCTCCGAGGAGGCAATCAGGCTAAGATTAAATCCATCGGAGTATAGGGGTAGAAGGATCTTTCCGTCCTGCAGCTCCAATGGATGAATGCGGGTCATCCATCCGGTTTCTCGCTTCCTGGGATCCCCGGCTGCCTCAAGGATCATGTTTTCATACAGGGGGGCATATTCCGCCCAGGCAAGTTCCGGTGTAGCGGAAGCCAGGAATCCTTCCCGGATGGTTTCCGTGAATTCCTCACCGGGTTTCAGGAGGATCACATCCTGCCATTCCCAGATTGGGGGACCCACTTTACCGTATTCTGAAGATCTTCTTGTAAGCAGCAGGGAGTTTTCCCAGCGATTGGCCTGCACCACTATCCAGAATAAGTGCAGATGGTTCGCGGCATCCATAAAGAGCACAGGATTGCAGTCGGGATGTCCTGGAATATCGGCCATGATAAAGGGCCTGCTCCACTGGGCAGTGCCTTTTTTCAGTCGGGCCCCTTTGATTAGTACATCGTTGGCTTTGCGTTCGCCCGAACCTTCAAACCAGCAAACCAGCAGCTCACCCCCCGGAAGTTCAATCATTGAGCTGGAATGTACATGAAGCTCCTGCAAGGGAAAAATGAAATTAGAGCTTATTTGGGCCCTGGCAGGCCAGGATGCCAGAAAAAAAAGCAGGGTCAGTGAGATCAAAGGGTTTATGGGGAAGATTTTCATCGGGAATGTTTTTACACCATGCTAATATACGTCTTAGAATTCATTAGAATTTATTCTTCCGCCCCGTGAGCCTTCTTCGATTTAATGTATCTTGTCATTTTGATTCGATCATCACCCTGAAACTTCAAGTACCATGAAAAGATCATCTTCTTTCCTTAGCCATGCAAGAGGCTATGCCCTGTTATTCTGTGTCCTGACTCTCCCTTTCAGGCTAAGTGCGCAGTATGAGCTCACCTACGACGAGCCCGCCACTGTTTGGGAGGAAGCCCTCCCCCTGGGCAATGGTAGTATCGGGGCCATGGTCTACGGCGGAGTTTCTCAGGAACACATTCAGTTCAATGAGGAGACTCTGTGGACTGGTAAACCCCATGACTATTCCAACAAAGGATCCCACAAGTATTTGGGTGAAATAAGAAGATTGCTGAGCGAAGGCAGTCAGAGGGAAGCCGAGCAGCTGGCCATGGAAAAGTTTATGAGCATACCCCTGGGACAAATGACTTACCAGCCCTTCGGAGATTTGATGATTAGTTTTCCAGGTCATGAAAAATATCAGGATTATTCAAGGAAACTGGATCTGGCCACGGCAAGCTGCAGGGTAAACTACCTGGTCGACGGAGTAGCTTTTACTAGGGAGATCTTTGTAAGCAGCCAGAACAGGCTTCTGGTAGTCCATTTGGAGGCCGGAAGCTCAGGAGCTCTGAATTTTGACTGGAAGCTGGATTCCCGTCATTTTCTAAAATCCATTCATACTCAGGGAGACTGGCAGGGACTCACAGTGCAGATTCCGGATGGAGTGCTGATGGGCCATGCCACTGCCAGGGTGGTCAGCGATGGCAAGGTTACCAGGGCCTATGATAAGGTAAGTGTAAGCCAGGCCACTTCGGCCACTATATACCTATCGGCCTTTACCAATTTCAAGAATTATCAGGAGGTGGGAGGCAATCCTGTTCGCCAGGCCGAACGCGCTGTGGCGGGACTGACTCTGGGGGATTTTGCGACCCTGAGGGAAAAGCATGTGGAAAAGCATCAATCCCTTTACAAGCGATTTAAGATCAGATTAGGCCCGGAAGAGCTGGTGGTAAGGGACCACACCGATGAAAGGATCCGGAAGTTTTGGAAAGAAGCCAATGATCCTTCCCTTCTGGCCCTTTATGTTCAGTATGGGAGGTATTTGCTGATTTCGAGTAGTCGTCCCGGAACCCAGCCTGCTAATCTGCAAGGCATATGGAACGAGGAGCTAAATCCCCCCTGGGATTCAAAATACACGACCAACATCAACGCGGAAATGAACTATTGGCCCGCTGAGCTGACCAACCTCTCGGAGTGTCACGAACCCTTGTTTCAGATGATAAAAGATTTGTCCCTGACGGGTTCGCTTACCGCCAGAGAGCACTACGATTGTAAGGGATGGGTATTTCACCACAATACCGATATCTGGCGGGGGGCGGCACCCATCAACCATTCCAACCATGGCATATGGGTTACCGGCGGAGCCTGGCTATGTTCGCATTTATGGGAACATTACCTGTACACACGCGATCTGGATTTCCTGAGAGAATACTACCCTGTTATGAAAGGTGCTGCCCAGTTTTTTACGGAATTCCTGGTAGAAGACCCTCGTACCGGCTACCTTATTTCCACTCCTTCTAACTCACCAGAAATAGGTGGTCTGGTAGCAGGTCCTGCCATGGACCACCAGATCATACGAGCGCTGTTCAGGTCCTGCATAAAGGCCTCGGAGCTCCTCAGTACCGACAGTGAGTTTGCGGACGAACTCCAGTCCCTTTTGCCGAAAATCGCTCCGAGCCAGATCGGTAAGCATGGACAGCTGCAGGAATGGATGGAAGACAAGGATGATCCCAACAACCATCACCGACATGTATCCCACCTATGGGCTGTACATCCGGGCAACGAGATCAACTGGGAAGAAAGTCCGGAACTCATGAAAGCAGCCCGTCAGTCCCTTATATACAGGGGCGACGAAGGCACTGGATGGAGCCTGGCCTGGAAAATCAATTTCTGGTCCCGTTTCCTGGAGGGCGACAGGGCTTATGATCTGGTCCAGATGCTGTTGAGTCCGGCTGAAGAGCCCGGGCGAAGGATACGGGGAGGATCTTATCCCAACCTGATGGATGCACACCCTCCCTTTCAGATCGATGGCAATTTCGGCGGAGCAGCAGGTATCGTGGAAATGCTGATGCAAAGCCACCTGGGGCATATCGATTTGCTGCCAGCCCTGCCCGCTGCCTTGCCTGAGGGAGAGATCAGCGGCTTGTGTGCCCGGGGAGGATTTGAACTCTCCTTTGCCTGGGAGGGGGGCAAACTCATTCGTGTCTCTCTGCTATCCAAAGCCGGAGAGCCCTGTACACTCCGCTATGGAGATCGTGAAGTTCAGTTTAAGACCAAAGCCGGTGAAGTATATACTTTCGATTCCCGTTTAAAAAAGATATGACAAACATGGTGGAAACAAAGCAGCGTATAGGATTCGACAACGAAGCCTATATCAAAGAGCAAACCACATCCATCCTGGAACGTGTGGATCGATTCCAGGAGAAGCTCTATCTGGAATTCGGGGGAAAGATCATGTACGATTATCACGCTTCCAGGGTGCTGCCTGGTTTTGATCCCAATGTGAAAATGCGTTTGCTGCAGGAGCTGAAGGATAAAATTGACATCATTCTCTGCGTGCATGCAGGAGCCATCGAAGAGCGAAAGATCAGGGCCGATTTTGGCATTAGCTACGATGCGGATACCCTGCGAACCATCGATGAGTTTAAGGGCTGGGGACTGGAAATCACAGCTGTGGTTATCACCCGTTATCAGGATCAGTCGCAGGCTCGGTCTTTCAAGAATAAGCTGGAAAGAAACGGGATCAAAGTCTATACCCATGGTTATACTCAGGGATATCCCATGGATGTGGATCTGATTGTCAGTGACCAAGGCTATGGCGCTAATCCATACATAGAGACCACCAGGCCCATCGTGGTGGTCACAGCACCGGGCCCGGGCAGCGGCAAACTGGCCACCTGCCTGAATAACATGTACCATGAATACAAAAAAGGATTGAAGGCCGGCTATGCCAAATTTGAAACCTTTCCCATCTGGAACCTCCCCCTCTCACACAAAGTGAACATTGCCTACGAGGCTGCCACTGTGGACCTCAAAGACATAGTTCAGATTGATCACCATCACCTGGAGGCCTACAACGAAAAAACAGTGAATTATAACCGGGATATCGAGGCATTTCCTCTTCTCAGAAGGATCCTGGAAAAGATTACCGGGGAGGATTCTATTTATAAGAGTCCCACCGATATGGGAGTCAACAGGGCCAGTGCCGGTATTGTGGACGATCAGGTCATTTCTGAGGCTTCGCACCAGGAGATCATTCGCAGGTATTTCCGCTGTGCAATGGATTATGCCCTGGGGCATGGGGACCGCGACGACCTTGACCGGGCCGAACTGGTCATGGAAAAAGTCAAAGCCCGGGTAATGGACCGAAAAGTGGTAAAGCCGGCACGCGAGGCAGCCCGTGAGGCTGAGGAATCCGGAAAAGGGAAAGAAGGCATTTATTGCGGTGCAGCCATGGAACTCAACGATGGCACCATTGTCACCGGCAAGAATTCACCTTTGATGCACTCGGCTTCCAGTCTGATTTTAAATGCAGCAAAGCATTTGGCCGGACTTCCCGACCACATGCATCTTCTGCCCGCCAATATGATTGAGAAACTAACTTTCCTGAAGAAAGAGGTGCTCACGGGTAAGATGATCAGTCTGGATCTGGAAGAAACCCTGGTCATGCTGGGAATTTCAGCCATCTCCAATCCTGCCGCTCAGCTAGCCATTGAAAAACTGGCAGAATTGCGAAACTGCGAGGTGCATCTGACGCATATACCCACCGCTGGTGATGAAGCGGGACTTCGGAAATTGCATGTGAATCTTACCTGCGATCCGGAGTTCTCTTCCAATGGTTTGTTTATGGGAAGCTGAAAACCATGAAAAGGACAAGTCCCATATTCATACTCTGTATTCTTACGCTTCTTTCCTGTTCCAGCAGAAAGGCGGAAATACAGAGTAGGGAAAAAGCTGAAATCCATCCTGCACTTTGGATTACTGATGCCCGCTCCCTCCCAGAACGTGATTCCCTTTTCTACCTCGATCAGGCGGCACCCCTTTTCCGAAAGGAAATCAAGCTCTCCTCTTCCGTCAGGAAGGCACGTTTGTTTATTACTGCCGCCGGCTATTACCAGGCCAGCCTGAATGGTCAGCCAATTGGAAAGAAGGTGCTCGATCCGGCCTGGACAGACTATGGCAAAAGGATCTATTACACGGAATACGATATCACCTCCCAAATGAAGGAGGATGTTAACTGCCTGGGAGTGACCCTGGGAAACGGATTTTATAATCCCCTTCCACTCAGGATGTGGGGGCGGAGGAATCTGAGAGAAAGCCTGAGTGTCGGAAAACCAGCATTTATAGCCAAAGTGCTTATTGAATACGAAAACGGCAAATCGGAAGCTTTCGTCAGCGATACAAGCTGGAAATATAACTACGGTCCGCTGTTGAGAAACAGTGTATACCTGGGAGTTACCTACGATGCCCGAAAGGAGGTCCCTTCCTGGGATAAGGCGGGATTTGATGATAGCTTATGGTCTTATTCCAGCGTTGCTATTGCTCCGAAAGGTGAACTTCAAAAAAGCTTTTTCCCGGCTGTAAGGATCACTGAAGAGCTACCGGCCTTAGCTGTCAGCTCTCCCAAACCCGGCATATTTATTGTGGATATGGGCGAGGTTTTCACAGGAACTTACCGCATTAAACTATCAGGTGAAAAGGGAGATACCATTGCTTTCAGGTTCGGGGAAAGGATCCATCCCGATGGTAGCCTCAATCCCATGACCACGGTGACCGGACAAATCAAACAAAAGGGGCAGGGGGGACCCGGGGCACCCGACATTGCCTGGCAGAGCGATCAATATATTGTGGGTGTGCAGGCGGAGGCGTGGTTTACACCCCCTTTCACCTATCATACCTTCAGGTACATGGAGATCTCGGGCCTGGATAAGGCTCCGGATATTTCGGATATCCGGGGACTATTCATCCATTCCGACATCGAAGCGCCCAATAGTTTTTCCTGTTCTTCAGAGCTGTTGAATGAAATACAGGAAGCCACTGTCAGGACTTTCAGGGCAAACCTGGTGAGCGTTCAGTCCGATTGCGCAGCCAGAGAGAAATTTGGCTATGGAGGCGATCTGAATGCCACTATGGAATCCTTTTTATGCAATTTCCAGATGCCGGACTTTTACCGCAAAACCATCTATGACTGGGTGGATGCCATGAAGGATTCATCCTTTGTGGATACAGCACCTTTTGTGGGTATCGAATATTGCGGAATCAGCTGGGAATCTGCTTATATCATCGCCCAGTACTACCTCTACCTCTATTACCACGATACCGCAATTGTGGAAGAGCTGTATGAGCGGAACAAACTGTGGATGGATAAGGCAGCGTCAATTTTTCCTGAAGGACTGGTGGATAAGGGGCTCAGCGACCATGAATCCCTGGAGCCAGTCCCTGTTCAGTTAATCGGGACCGGTCACTACCTGCAGTGTGCTCGAATAATGCAGGAATTTGCCACACTCATGGAGGATAGGGAAGCCGCCCGGGAATACACCTTGCTGAGCAATCGACTGGAATCTTTGATGAGAGAGGAGTTCTGGGATCAGGCGGTGGAAGGTCCGGTCAACAGGCAAACCCTCTTTGCCACCCTCTTGTATCACGGGATCATCCCTGAGGAAGAGATCCCCGCAGCCCGTGATTCCCTTCTTGCAGCCATAAAAATGGCTCCATCGGGCCATATCACAGCCGGTATATTCGGGACCAAGTACGTTCTGGAAACACTTTCAGAATATGCCTCTCCTGACAAAGTATACAAGATTGTAAACAGTACTGAATATCCGGGATGGGGTTTTATGATCGACCGTGGAGCGACTACCATTTGGGAAACCTGGAAAGAAAGCGACAATACCTATTCCAATTGCCATCCCATGTTTGGCAGCGTTACTGAATGGTACTACCGATGGCTGGGAGGGATTCGGCCCGACCCTGATTGTCCTGGATTCCAGGAATTTATACTGGCTCCTTCGCATCCCGAGGGACTCGATTCAGTACATTGTTCCTATCTTTCACCCCATGGGGAGATTGTATCCAAATGGCAGAGGATCGGGGAGGGGAGCTTACGGTATGATATGAGTATTCCTGAGGGAAGCATAGCCAGAGTTTGTCTTTCTATGGATCCCAACCAGAATCTGGCCATAGAAACGAAGGAGGAATCTGTGTTTCCGGATATGGAAAAGGACCTGCACTCGGCTAGCTTTACCTTGCCGGCAGGGGAGTATGTTATATTAGTATCCTCAGCTCCTTGATGTGTAATGAATTATACGAATAAACAGTATACTCATGTTTAGATTTGCCCTTTTTCTATGCTTACTCTTGCCGGGAAGCTCGATGTATCTTTCAGCGGAAGGCGAGAGTAAATCCCGAAAAATAGACCGGAAGGACTTTGATCCCTCCACTTTGCTTTGGTATTCAACACCTGCAGAATCATGGGAAGAAGCTCTGCCTGTAGGGAATGGACGGCTGGGGGCCATGATCTTTGGAAAGCCCGGGGAAGAGCAGATCCAGCTGAATGAGGATAGCTACTGGTCGGGCGGACCATACTCAACAGTGGTGGAAGGTGGTGCAGAGGCTTTGCCGGAGATTCAGAAACTCCTTTTTGCAGGTAAACCCATCCAGGCGCACAAACTCTTCGGCCGCCATATCATGGGCTATCCTGTGGAGCAGCAAAAATACCAGAGCCTGGCCAACCTACACCTGAGCTTCCCTGATCAAGAGGAGCATGGCGACTATAAACGATGGCTGGATCTGGCCAGCGGTCTGAGTTCGGTCACTTATAAGCTTGGGGATGTCACGCATTTGCGTGAAGTTTTTGCTTCTGCCCCCGACCAGGCAATTCTGATCCGGCTCAGTGCAGACAAGGCAGGAAGTATTTCCTTGAAGGCACAGCTCAGGGGTTGCCGGAATCAGGCTCACTCCAATTATGCCACCGACTATTTTCGCATGGATGGGGTGGGGCAGGATGGATTGATGGTGAATGGGAAATCGGCAGATTACCTGGGCATCGAGGGGAAACTAAAATACCGGGCGCAACTAAAAGCGATTCCCGAGGGCGGAAAGATGAGGGTGGAAGGGGATGTGCTGATTATCGAAAATGCAGATGCGGTAACACTTGTGGTAGCCGCAGCCACCAATTTTGTTTCTTATAAGGATGTAAGCGCTGACCAGGTGGATCGTGTCAATACTGTGTTGACTCGGATAGAAGGTAAGTCCTATGCGGAATTGAAGAAGAGGGCGCTGAAAGATTATCAGAGTTTATTTGAGCGGGTAAGGCTGGAATTGCCGGAAAGGGAACAATCCTTTCTACCCACAGACGAACGCCTGGCGGTCAATGCCAGCGAGCCTGATCCCGGTCTGGCTTCCCTGTGTTACAATTTCGCACGTTATGTGCTGATTTCTTCATCCAGGCCGGGTACCCAACCTGCTAATCTGCAGGGGATCTGGAATGGGGAGATGAATCCCAAGTGGGATTCAAAATATACCACCAATATCAATACGGAGATGAATTACTGGCCTGCCGGCTCAGGTAATTTGTGGGAGTGCATGGAGCCACTCCTGGGCATGGTGGAGGATTTGACGGACCAGGGCGGACAGGTAGCCAGGGAACACTATGGTGCGGATGGCTGGGTATTTCATCAGAATACGGACCTCTGGAGGGTCGCTGCGCCCATGGACGGTCCCTGTTGGGGAACTTTTACCGTAGGCGGTGCCTGGCTCACCAATCAGTTATATGATCACTACCTGTTTACGCAGGACAGGCTCTACCTTGAAAAGATCCATCAGCTCATGGACGGGGCTGTGCGTTTTTTTCTGGATTTTCTCGTAGAAGATCCCGAAGGCCATTACCTGGTCACCAATCCCTCCACCTCTCCGGAAAATCCCCCTGAAGGTCCGGGATACGAATACTTTTTTGATGAGGTAACCGGCTTCTACTATTTCACCACCATTTGTTACGGTTCTGCCATAGATATTCAGATTCTGAGTGATCTTTTCGATAATTATTTAGCCCTGGGGACTCTTATGGAGATTGATGAGGAATTACATGCAAAGGTTGAGGCGGCCCGCAAACGACTTTCCCCTCCTAAAGTTGGGAAGAACGGAATGCTGCAGGAATGGACTTTGGATTTTGGACAGCTTGAAGATAAGCACCGCCATTTTTCACACCTCTATGGCCTGTATCCTGGAAATGTAATCTCGGCCAAAAGAACTCCTCAATACACGGAAGCCTGTAAGGCCGTACTGAATCAAAGGGGAGACGGTGGAACCGGATTTTCCATGGGCTGGAAAATGGCCCTCTGGGCCAGGCTTTACGACGGGAACCGGTCCTATAAGGTGTTTCAAAATTACCTGCAGAAACAATGCTACCCCCAATTGTTTGCCAAATGCGGTACTCCACTGCAAATCGATGGAACCATGGGAGTGGCTGCAGGCATTAGCGAGATGCTCGTTCAATCACACGAAGAATTGATCGACCTTCTACCGGCTCTTCCCGATGCATGGCATGAAGGCAGCATCCAGGGTATCTGTGCACGCGGAGGATTTGAATTGGATATGCAATGGGCCAACAATTCCCTTAGCAAAGTTGAAATTTTTTCAAAGGCCGGTCTTCCCTGCCGCATTCAGACAGGCGGGAAAGTTACCTTAACAGAATCAGGTAAAAGGATCAGGACCCGCAGGCATAAGGATGGTTCCATTGAATTTGATACTCAGGCAGGGCGGAAATATGTACTTATAAACAAAGCATTATGATACCAAAGATATCAGGCATTTACTTTCTCGTGCTTTTAATGGCTGCTGTAGCCTTACCAGCACATAGTCAGGAATTTACACGGCAGGATAGCCTGAGGGGAAGCATCACTGCTGAGCGCTCCTGGTGGGACCTGAGCTATTATGAACTTAGTATTGAGGTAAATCCCAGCGACAGCAGTTTTTCAGGTAGCAATGTCATTGTATACCGTGTGCTGGAGCCTAAGGCTGTTATGCAAATTGACCTGCAGCCTCCCATGATGATCACCCGGGTAGTGCAGAATGGAACTGAACTGCAATACAAACAGGACGGAAATGCGTGGTTTATTGAATTGAAGGATCCGCAAAAACAAGGAGACATCGCAAAAGTTCAAGTGGAATTTGAGGGCAAACCCAAGATTAGCAAGAGGCCTCCCTGGGATGGAGGTGTTAGCTGGGGTACAGACCAGAATGGTCATCCATTTATAGTAACTGCCAACCAGGGCGATGGTGCCAGCCTTTGGTGGCCCTGCAAGGATCATCCCTACGACGAACCCGACAGCATGCTTATCAGCATAACTGTTCCCGATCCCTTGATGAATGTGTCCAATGGCAGACTCAGAAAGCATGAAAAACATAGGAATGGCACCAATACCTCGCACTGGTTTGTATCTAATCCCATCAATGCCTATGGGGTCAATATCAATGTGGGTGACTATGTACATTTCAGCGATGTGTACGAGGGCGAAAAGGGCAAACTGGATTGCGATTACTGGGTGCTACCCTACAATGAAGATAAAGCCAGGGAGCACTTCAAGCAGGCTCATTTGACACTGGAAGCTTTTGAATACTGGTTTGGTCCCTATCCTTTTTACGAAGATGGTTTTAAGCTGGTAGAGGTCAGTTATCCCGGCATGGAGCATCAGAGCTCGGTTACCTATGGGAACGGATTCGAGAATGGATATGGTGGCAGGGACGAAAGCCGAACCGGTTATGGGATGCGCTTCGATTTCATTATCATCCATGAATCGGGACATGAATGGTTTGCCAACAGCATTACCAATTGGGACCAGGCAGATATGTGGATCCATGAGAGTTTTATTGCCTATTCAGAGAGCCTCTTTGTGGAATACTTCTGGGGGAAAGAAGCTGGTGCTGCTTATTGCCGGGGAACACGTCTGAATATAAGGAACGATCGACCCATCATTGGCTACTACGATGTGAATCATATGGGTTCGGGCGATATGTATGCCAAAGGGGCCAATATGCTGCATACCCTCAGGCAAATCATCGACAATGATCCACTCTGGCGTGAAATACTGCGCGGACTCAATGAGAAGTTCTACCATCAGACCGTTAAAACGGAGCAGGTAGAGAGCTACATCAGTGAAAAAAGCGATCTTGATTTGCAGGCCTTTTTTGACCAATATCTTCGGGATACTCGTATACCCGTACTGGAGTATGTCCTCCTGGATGGGGAAATGCGCTACCGATGGGGCTCCTGCGTCAGAGGCTTCCGCATGAAACTGAAGGTCCATCTGAATGGCGAGATGCACTGGATCCAGCCCCGGCAACGCTGGCAGAGCCTGAGTTTAGACGAGGCCATAAACACAGTGGAAATCGATAAGGATTTTTATGTGGCTACTTTCCCCTTAACCCTAATAGAAACGGTGGATTTTTAACCAGGATCGCTGTGTAATCTATCAATCGAGTCCGGGTTCAGCACCCATGATAATCTCCAGAGTTCCGCCCTGCATGATCTCCTGGTGATCCAGGAAGAAATCCGAAAGAGCTTCGCCATTGAGGAAGATCTTTTTCACATAGCGATTCTCTTTGCTATTGTTTTTGGTGAGTATCGTAAAGTTACGATCGGGCCCCACCTTCATCTCCACCTTATCGAACAAGGGACGACCGATGGTCCAAACAGGATTGCCGGGCGCCACCTGGTAAATCCCTGAGGCACTAAGTATATACCAGGCCGACATCTGACCGCAGTCTTCATTTCCAATAATCCCACCGGGCTCGCTGGTATAAAAGGCATGCAGGATGGAGTCTACCATATGTTGCGTCTTCCAGGCCTGATCTGTGTAATTGTAAAGATAGGCTGTATGATGGCTGGGTTCGTTTCCATGAGCATATTGTCCGATAAGACCTGTGATATCACCGCTTGCATTTTCGCCCTCAATAAGCGAGGAGGTAGAAAAGAGTGAATCCAGTTGTGCAGTAAAGGCTTCCTGCCCACCCAGCAGTTCCACAAGTCCTTCCACATCGTGTGGGACAAACCAGCTCCACTGCCAGGCATTTCCTTCCACATAGGGGGAAGACTCGTGATCTGAATACCTGGGATTAAAAGGAGACAGCCAGCTACCATCGCTGTTCCGCCCTCTCATAAATCCCTGGTCAGGATCGAAATAAAACTTATAATAAGCTGATCTTTCGCGGAACCTGGCCTCCAGAGAATCTCTTCCAAGCATGCTTGCCATTTGAGCTATGCACCAGTCGTAGTAGGCCATTTCCAATCCGTAAGAGACCGAACTACCCACCTTATCCGCCGGAATATGCCGACCCATGTTAACATATTTATTATGTAAGGTCATTAATCTTCCTTCCCTGGCGTTTCCTTCCTGCACCTTCAGATCAGGCTTCCAGGAGGCACTAAGCAAAGCAGCCTCCAGGGCCAGTTCAGCATCTATGCCCGGGATATTTTTACTCAGGGCATCGGCCAGTACAGACACTGCAGGGTAGGCTACCATGGTTCCGGTGTAGCTGGCTGCCAATGGCCATTTCGGAAGAATCCCACCTTCCTGGTATTTCTCTAAGAGATTATTTGCCCATTGTGCGGTTTTATCCACATCAATCAGAGTCATTAAGGGATGGAGAGCCCTGTGGGTATCCCAGAGGGAATAGGCAGTATAATTCATGGTGCCTGGTTCCGCCTGCTGGATTTCTCCATTCATGGATCTGTATCTTCCGTCGGCATCCTGGTAAATGGAAGGAGCAAACATGGTGTGGTAGAGTGCCGTGTAGAATATGGTCTTTTGCTCCTGATTATCTGTCTCAATGTGTATTTTCTCCAGTGCCCTGCTCCAGGCCTGCTCAGCTGCATGGCGAGCCTCCTCAAAGCCTATGGAAGCAGCCTCGGCCAGCATGTTCTTTCTGGCTCCTTCCTCATCCACAGCCGATATGGAAGCTTTCACCAAAAGTGCTTCGCCATCTTTCAGCTCCTTGAAATTTACGATCGCCCAGACATCCTTCCCGGAAAGGGAGGAAAGATCCTTACTTTGCTTTCCTTCGGAAACCCATTGTTCCAGGCTAAAGGGACTGGAAAATTCCATCCGGAAATATACCTTGTGATCGTGCGACCAGCCCCTGGAATATTTATAGCCACCCAGGGTAAGGCTGTCGATTATTTGCAGATAGTTTTCCACATTGTCATGACCCCAGGTCCGTTGCAGAATATGCCCCACGTCCACCAGGAGCCGCTTTTCTGATCCTTTCCCATAGGAATATCTGTGGAAGCCAACCCTTGCACTGGCTGTTAATTCTGCCGATACCTCATAGTTGTCAAATTCAACGGTATAATATCCTGCACTGGCCTTTTCCCTGGCGTGACTGAAGATCGCCACTGGCAATTTCTCTCGTTCAGAGCTTTCTGGCAAGGGATCCGTAAAGGGAAGCAAGAGCAGATCGCCCATATCCCCGATCCCGGTTCCGCTGAGATGGGTGTGGGAAAAGCCGAAAATGGTGCTATCGCTGTAGTGGTAACCACTTGAGGCATCCCATCCGTTCAGGCGGGTATCCGGACTCAATTGAACCATGCCATAGGGTACCGCAGCACCAGGTATGGTGTGGCCGTGGAAACCGGTCCCTATAAATGGATCCACATACTGAAGCAGGCTTTCCTGCTCAATGGCCGTTTTATCTGTATTCTGGCATTCCGTCAGAACTGAAATCAGAATGAGGGAAAATAGAAGCTTAAGGTAGTTTGCTGCGATGGACATTTGCTGTAAAATTTTCCCAAAAGTACGCAATGCAGAACAGAAAAATAAAAAACCACCGATGCTTCTGCAACGGTGGTTTAATTTGGTCGGGGTGAGAAGACTCGAACTTCCGACCCCATGTCCCCCAGACATGTGCGCTAGCCAACTGCGCCACACCCCGATCAATGGACTGCAAAAGTAGTAATTCATTTGAAATTCTCAAATACT
>Ga0180435_10000901_pt1 | contig 31355 bp, 32 predicted proteins | sample SS_ome_3_FD_132467 | JGI IMG/M metagenome (GOLD analysis project Ga0180435, IMG submission 132467) | Hypersaline lake sediment archaeal communities from the Salton Sea, California, USA - SS_3_S_1 metaG | ecosystem: Environmental > Aquatic > Non-marine Saline and Alkaline > Hypersaline >... | reverse complement strand
GCTGGAAATGGTTTTCTGCTCCGGATCGCGTAACAAAGGCCTGGTTTTTTTCAGTTCCGGGACGCCACAATCGGCCCTTTTTTGCGTTTTGAGTCGTGCTGTTACTGAAGCTAAAAACTGGTAAAAAATGCGTTGCAAAAACGGTTTTAGGAATTGCTCAGACATTGCGTCCATAGCATGTCTCATGATACACAAATGTATCAAAATGTAATTTGATACGGATTGCCGGCGGCCCTGTCGGATGCCCGGTTTTCGGTTGTGGCCGATTGTGGCTCAAACAGGGCCAGAAAATGGGGCTCACGTGGACGTGATCCGGCCAAATCGGGGCATCGCAACTGTCTCACATAACGTGTCTCATTATTTGAGGACGGCCTCGATTCCAATTGAGCCATAACACTTTGAGTTTATGGACATTTGTGTCGTTTCGTGGGCCCTTTTTACCTTGGCACGTCTTTTGTTATTCTTTTAAAAGAAAACGGAGCCAATCGGACGGGTCAATAGAGGAAGGGAAAACGCAAATGAGGCCGTGTGATGTAGCCATAAAAAAAACATTCCACCTGGTTGAAGAGATGCTGGATCTTTCCGACGAGGGGGAGTTGGTGCGTGAAGATGATGGATGTGGTATTTTGTACGGTGTATTGAGAGATTCAGCATACCGGATCCGCAAGCTGGCGGAGGCGGAAAAAGCGGCCCATGTGGACAAAGGATGGTGGAAAGAATAAAACGGAAGGCCGGGACCGGAACCTTAGACCGCACCTTGCGGACAAAGGGATCATACCGGCGACAGGGTACTATTGTGAGCGGGTTTAGCGGATGAAAACAACTATTTATTCGAAAGGGAGGTATTCAGATGACGGAAAGGTTGCAAGTGTACAAGTGTGAGGTTTGTGGAAATATCGTTGAAGTGTTGCACACGGGAAAGGGTGAATTGGTCTGTTGTAATCAACCGATGACATTGTTGGAAGAAAATACGGTGGATGCGGCAAAGGAAAAACATGTTCCGGTTATCGAACACACCATAGGCGGCATAAAAGTCACCGTGGGGAGCACGGCCCACCCAATGGAAGAAAAGCACTATATCGAGTGGATCGAGCTCATTGCGGACGGAAAGGCGTACCGACAGTTTCTCAATCCCGGTGATGAACCGGAAGCACTCTTTAATGTGGACGCAACACAGATCACCGCCCGGGAATATTGTAACATCCATGGGCTGTGGAAAGGGCAATAGTCATGATGAATTTGACGGAATTGCGAAAACAGCGCGACCTGATCAGCGTGATTGACTGGGACATGACGCCGGAAGACGCGGTCACTTTGTATCTCGAGTGGGGGAACAATCCGGCCAATGGCAGACAAAAGATCATCTCTAAAAATGACGTGTCCCTCTATTTCGTCGTCAACACATGGGAAAAACCGGCGAAGATATATCTCATTCGGCGGAATTCTGAAGAGGCCGTCGACTTGGCCGAAATCGACATGCCTGAGGAATTAAGAAATCAATTTCTGGACTCGGTGTCTCACCTAAGGGGCGTCTATCCGGTTACTCCGGAGGTGAGGGCCTGGTTGGAAGAGAGCCTGTACGGTCCCGAGAAAGAAAGTCAGGCCGCATGATAATCCGTTTCCAGCCGGGTGCCTTGCACCCGGTTGGAACGACACCAAGCGACGATGCATAGGAGACTGATTTATGGAGCCCATGGCAATTGCAGAGAACATCTACTGGGTCGGTGCGGTGGATTGGAACATTCGAGATTTCCACGGCTATTCGACCAAGGAGGGAACAACCTATAATGCCTTTCTCATCGTGGACGAAAAAATCGCTCTCATTGACACGGTGAAAGAGGAGTTCTGTGACGATTTGATCCGACGGGTCAGCAAGATCGTCGATCCCCGTAAGATCGATTATGTGATCAGTAATCACACGGAGATGGATCATTCCGGCGGATTGGCGAGAATCATGCACCGCATCGGAGAGGATAAACCTCTTTATTGTTCCAAGATGGGGCATAAGAACCTCTCTAAACATTTTCCCCAGAAATGGAACTATCGCCCTGTGGAGAACGGGGAGACCCTGTCTCTGGGAAATCGAACTCTGACCTTCATGGAGACACGGATGCTTCACTGGCCCGACAGTATGTTTTCATATGTGAATGAAGACAAGATCCTTTTTTCCAGTGATGCCTTCGGCCAGCACTATGCGGGACCGGAACGATTCGACGACCAAATGGGTGACGCCATCATGCCTCATGCCAAGAAGTATTTTGCCAACATTTTGCTCCTCTATTCGCATCTAATACTCAAGCTGGTGGACAAGGTCACGGAAATGGGGTTGGCACTGAATATGATTTGTCCCGATCACGGTATCATGTGGCGTGACGACCCGACCCGCATTATTAATGCGTACGTGGAATGGGCCGAGCAAAAGCCCAAACGAAAGGCGGTAATCCTGTACGATTCTATGTGGCACAGTACCGAGAAGATGGCGGAAACCATTGCGGAAGCATTGAACGGCGATGGGGTACATGCCACGCCGATGAGTCTTCGCAGTTGCCACCGGAGTGACATCATTACGCAAGTCTTGGATGCAGGGGCGATCCTGGTGGGGTCCCCGACCCTAAACAATGGTCTGTTTCCCACCGTCAGTGATTTCCTTACCTATATGAAGGGTCTGAAGCCAAAAAATAAGGTGGCTGCCGCTTTTGGGTCTTATGGGTGGAGTGGTGAAGCAGTGAAACTGATCAACAACGAACTGGAAGCGGCGAAGTTTGACTTGGTCGATCCCGGAGTCAAGGTCCACTATATTCCCGACGAAAGTGGAATCGACGCTTGCCGTGAATTGGCGAAGAAAGTTTCTGAAAGACTTCCAAAAGAATGAGAACCGTGCGGACTCCGGTTGTGGACATGGTGGGGTGTACCGACTGTGAGGCCTGCTTGGATGCCTGTCCTGAGGTATTCCGAAAAAATGAGGCGGGCTATATCGAGGTAATCGACCTCTATGAATACCCGGAAGAAGGGGTGGAAGAAGCCATCCGAAATTGTTGTGCCGGATGTATTTCCTGGGAATCGGATTAATGGAAACGAAGCAGGTGGGAAAAAAGGAGGTTGGAATGAAAGAACTCAAAGCTGGATGCGGAAAGCCCACGGGTTCGGCAGTGGGGGACGCCGGGGACGTATCCGCACCTTCGCAAGCTTCAGAAAGAAAGGAGGAGCAACGTATGTCGATGGCAAGAGTGGGACAAAAAGCCCCTGATTTTGAGGCACCGGCTTACCAGGATGGTAAATTCGGACAAATCAGGCTGTCGGACCATGTCGGCAAGTGGATTTGTCTCTGTTTTTATCCGGGGGATTTCACCTTTGTTTGAGCGACCGAGTTGGCGGCGGTCGCCGCCAAGTATAGTGAAATCCAGGCGCTCGGTGTTGAACTCTTTTCCATGAGCGTGGACAGCCACTTCGTTCACAAAATGTGGCAGGATCACGAGCTTTCAAAGATGGTAAAAGGCGGGGTGCCCTTTCCCATGCTGTCAGATGGGGGGGGGAGGATCGGCCGCATCTATGGCGTCTACGACGAGAATGCCGGTGTGGATATCCGGGGCCGTTTTATTATTGATCCCGATGGTGTGATTCAGGCCATGGAAATGCTCTCCCCGCCGGTGGGCCGTAACGTCAGCGAATTGATTCGACAGATGCAGGCCTTTCAGTATGTTCGGAACACGGGGGGTGCCGAGGCCACACCGGCGGGATGGCAGCCGGGGAGGCCGACATTGAAGCCGGGACCGGAACTGGTGGGAAAGGTCTGGGAGGCCTGGAAGACCGACTCGGCGTTTTGATCGCCGGGCAACGCGCATACGGTCCGAGAGAAGTGAACGGAAAAATATATTGCAGTTATCTACAAAGCTCAAGTCCGGGATTTGGCCTTGTTGTGGCAAGAACTTGAGTATTCTGGATAACCGCGAAACACATTTAAGAGGAGGCGACAATGAGTCAATACGAATGTCCCTGTGGGTACATATATGATCCGACGGAAGGGGATTCAGAAACCGGTATCGAGGCGGGTACCGCATTCGAGGATTTGCCTGATGACTGGGTATGTCCCAAATGTGGTGCCGAGAAAGAGTATTTTGAGAAGTTGGATTGATTGTTTTTGGGACCCAAATTTTTAAGCGGCATATAATGGCCAATGGCTTCAGCACGAGGCCATTGGCCGTGCTGTTTGATCAGGAGGAGGGCAGATGGCCAGTGTACTGATTGCCTATTTCAGTAGAACCGGTAACATGGAGCATCTATGATACGATGGAAAATGTCTTTAAGATGAAAATGACGGACTTGGGTTCTTTCAATCTCAAAGAAGATGTGGTACCTACGACGGAGGGGCTACGGGCCTGTCAGGCCTATGGTAGGGCGATCGGTGACGCGCTTTCGGGATGAAGATTGGGCCGCCGGTCGTTTAATAACAGGTTGAAACGGTCCTCTATCCCGGGGATCGAATTGCTATCCTGATGAACTGTTTAGAAGCCCGGACAGTTACGAACGGTAGCGATGGAAGGAGGTTTCCCACGGTGAAAAACAGAGTGATGCTCGTACTCGGAATGGTGGTGCTTGTTTGGTCCTTTGGTTCCTCTGGGTTTGCGGCCACGGAGATATGCGTGGGCTGTCACCGGTCGGTTTCCCCCGGGCTGGTGGCGGATTGGGAGGCAAGTTCTCACAGCAAGGAGGACGTGACCTGTTCGACCTGCCATGGGGAGGCACATAAAGGGGCAAGAAACGCCAACTTGGCTGTTTTGCCGGATGAGACGGTGTGTAAGGCCTGTCATGAGACACAGTTCAACCAATTTGTGAAAGGCAAGCACAATCTGGGGTGGACGGCGATGAATGCGCTTCCGGTCACCCATGTGGAGCCTGATGAATTGATGGAAGGGGGGCGCGGCTGCGGCGGGTGTCACAATATGGGTATTAAGACTGAGGCTCAGAGGGAAGAACAGCGTAAAAAAGGATATCGATATCAGAACAATTCCTGTGATGAATGTCACACCCGACATGCGTTTTCGGTTCGAGAGGCCCGCGACCCCCGGGCCTGCCGACAATGTCACATGGGCTACGATCATCCCCAATGGGAAATGTGGGTCAGTTCAAAGCACGGCACCCGGTATACGGTTAAAGAAAACGGCAAGTTGCCCGAAGGGGCCGCCGCGCCGAGCTGTCAGTTTTGCCACATGCCGGACGGTGACCACGAAAACCATACCGCCTGGGGGTTTCTGGGGGTGCGCCTGCCCCTGCCGGAAGACAAGCAATGGGCGTCGGACAGGGTGACGATCTTGAAGGCATTGGGGGTGCTCAATCCTGAAACGGGGGAACCGACGGCCCGCCTGGACGTGGTTAAGGCGGCGGATCTGGCTCGGTTGACGCAGGAAGCATGGGAGACGGAGCGGGAGAAGATGATTGACCGCTGCAAAGTATGTCATGCGGAAAACTATGCCCGAAAGCAATTGCAGATGGGAGATACCATGATGCAGAAGGCCGATCGGCTTATGGCCGAGGCCATTGAAATCGTGGCCGGGCTATATGCGGATGGGCTGATCGAAAAGCCGAAGGCCTATACCTTCGCCTATCCCGATTTTCTCTATTTCATGCGAACGGGCGGCGGCAATTTCGATCAGGCGTCCTACATCGATCAGGTCTTGTTTCAGATGTATATGAAGCACCGGATGCGGACCTATCAGGCCTTTTTCCATGTGAACCCCGATTATGCCTACTGGTATGGATGGGCGATGATGACCAAGGACCTGGCAGAGATCAAGAAACTCGCCCAGACCATGCGGGCGACGACGATAAAGAAAGAATAAGACGAAGCCGCAATAGGTTCGGAGCCGTTGTAGAACGCTCTGGAAAGGAGCCGAGGGTCAAATGAAGTCGATTGTATGGATGTTCGTTTCCGGCATACTCCTTACATCACTGGGTGTGGGCGGGGCACTTGCGTCCCGCCTGCCCATCAGTGAAGATACGAAACGGTGTCTGGAATGTCATCGCAGCCTGCACCCGGGCATTGTTGAGGACTGGCAAAAAAGTCGGATGGCGTGGACCACGCCCAAGGCCGCCAAGAGTATGATCGCGTTAAAGCGTCGGGTCTCCTTCGATAACATTCCTGAACGGCTTAGGGATGTCTCCGTGGGCTGTGCCGAGTGTCACACACTGAATCCCGGCGGTCATCCCGATACGGTTGACCACAATGGACATCGGATTCATATCGTCGTTACACCTGAAGACTGTGCCGTGTGTCACCCCGAAGAGCGGCGGCAGTACGGCAAGAACATCATGTCCCACGCCTATGGTAACCTGAAGCACAACACGATATATGCGGATCTGGTAACGCAGGTCAACGGTGTCCACACGTTTAATGATGGGACGATTACCGTTGGGGAACCGGACTCGGAAACACTGGCCAATTCGTGTTTTTATTGTCACGGAACGGTTGTGGAAGTGACCGGGAAGGAAACACGGGACACCGTTGAGGGGCCCCTGACCTTCCCGGTCCTCTCCGGATGGCCGAACCAGGGGGTGGGCCGGATCAATCCGGACGGCAGCAAAGGGTCATGTTCGGCGTGTCACACGCGCCATCAATTCGCCATTCAGATGGCCCGAAAGCCCGCTACCTGTTCCGAATGTCACAAGGGGCCGGACGTGCCCGGCTACAAAGTCTACGAGGTGAGTAAACACGGCAATATCTACGCCGCATTGGGAAAAGAAAAGACGTGGGATTTTAAAGCGGTTCCCTGGACGGTGGGGGAGGACTTTTCGGCTCCCACCTGTGCGGTGTGTCACGTAAGTCTTGTTGTTTCCGGCGATGGGGAGGTGGTTGCCGAACGGACCCATCGAATGAATGATCGCCTGGGGTGGCGGATTATGGGGCTTATCTATGCCCACCCGCAGCCAAAATCGCCCGATACGACGGGGATCAGAAACGCAGCCGGGCTGCCGCTTCCCACCGAGCTCACGGGGGAGCCGGTCCGGGCGTTTCTTATCGACGAAAAAGAGCAGAAAAAGAGACAACAAACGATGCAGGCCGTTTGTTTGGCTTGCCACAGCGCCCCTTGGGTGGAAGGGCAATACGCGCTGTTCGAATCGGCGATCGATACGACCAACAAGATGACCTTGGCGGCGACCCAAATCCTTCTTTCTGCTTGGGAACAGGGGGCTGCCAAGGGGATGGCCCAGGGTGACAGCATATTCAACGAGGCCATTGAGAAAGCGTGGGTGGAGCAGTGGCTTTTTTATGCCAATACGACCCGGTATGCCGCAGCCATGATCGGGGCGGACTATGGGGCTTTCGCCAACGGCCGTTGGCAAATGTCCAAGAATATACAGGAAATGATGGACAGGCTTTCGTTTATGTTGAAAGAGTAAGTTAGGGCTCACGCAAAAATAATTTCACATTTTGCCATCTCAGCTTCAGCCCGTCTTTGACCGATGCCTCACTCGCAAAATCCTCGAAATAGCCTGCTATTACTGCGGTTTTGCTCAATCGGATCGGCCAAATCCGAACCAAATCTGAGCGCCAATTCTGTGAAATTATTTTTGCGTGAGCCCTTAGTCGACCCGTTGAGCCCGAACGGGTCTTGTTTTCCCCTCCCGATAAATACATGATCGAACCTATTGTTATTGGCGGATGTGCGGCATAATCTCTTGGCACTTTCTTTTTGAATTCGAGTCAATGTCAGGATCGGCCATATGAATCCCGGAAGAAGAATTGCACGAATTTCCATTGACCACCCGGTTCGGGTCTCTATCGTCATGGTGGGCTTGACCCTGGTTCTTGCATTTCTTGCCGGCCTTCCTACCTTGTGGCCGGACCGCTTTCCCATGCTTCATGGGGTCACGGTGGACACGGACCCTGAAAACATGCTCCCGGAAGATGAACCGACCCGCCTGTTTCATGACCGGATGAAAGCGGTCTTTTCCTTAAATGACATGATCGTGCTTGGCGTGGTCAACGAAGAAGACGAACAGGGTGTTTTCAATCCCGAGTCCCTGGAAAAGATCTATCAACTCACCGAGTATGCCAAGACCCTTCGCTGGCCGAGCGAGGAAAACCCCGATGAAACGGTCGGGGTGGTGGTCAAGGATCTGATTGCACCATCCACCGTGGACAACATCAAACAGGGGGGCTTGGGAGAAGTCCAGTTTGAATGGCTGATGAAGAAGCCCCCGAAAACCCGGCAGCAGGCCGAGGCCATCCGCAAGGACGCACAGGATATTTCCTTCCTCAACGGCACACTGGTTTCGGAAGATGGAATGGCGGTGGCCTTATACATTCCACTCACATCGAAAGACCTGAGTTACAAGGTATCCCAGAAATTAGAGGAAAAGATTTCCGAGTTTGACGGACCGGAACAGTTCTTGGTGACCGGTCTCCCTGTGGCAGAAGACACCTTCGGGGTGCAGATGTTCAAGCAGATGGCGATTTCCGCCCCGCTGGCCATGCTGGTCATTTTTGTCATGATGTTGTTTTTCTTCCATAAGGTAATCTTGACCCTGCCGTCGGTCTTTTTGGCCATCGTTTGTGCCGTGCAAACCATGTCGCTACTGGTCATCAGCGGCAATACGATCCACATCATGAGTTCCATGATTCCGATCTTCATCATTCCGATCCAGGTTCTGGATGACATTCATGTGATCAGCGAGTTTTTTGACCGGTACCGGTCTGTAGGAGATCGCAAAGAAACGCTGATGGAAGTCATGGAAACCCTGTTTTGGCCCCTTCTGTTTACCTCTTTGACCACGACCGCCGGCTTTGCTTCCTTGGCACTTACTCCGATTCCGCCGGTGCAGGTATTCGGCATCTTCGTGTCGGTCGGTGTCATGCTGGCCTGGATTTGGACCCTCACGTTTATTCCCGCTGCCATCATGCTGTTTCCGGAGCGGTGGCTGAAAGACCTGGCAAGAAAAGAAGAAGCGGCTCACGCCCACCGAGGGCTGTTGAGCCGGGCACTTCCTGCCATGGGGCGCGGCACCCACCGGCGGCCTTGGGTGGTGGTGACGGCGATGATACTACTGATAAGTATTGCCGTGTACGGGATTACACGAATTCGGGTCAATGACAATCCCATCAAATGGTTTGAAGCCGAGCATCCCATCCGGGTGGCCGACCGGATCTTAAACAAGCACTTCGGCGGCACCTATATGGGTTATCTGACCTTTAAGTACCAGCCGGACGAGCCGAATGTGACGCGTTATACCGAAGCGTTGGCCCAGCGTCTGGAGACCCGGGGGAAGGAGCTTCAAGACGTGTCGGATTCAGAAACGGTCTTTTCCACCCTTTCGAATAAAACCAGAAAATGGGGGGAAACGGTCGGGGCCAAAGAGGCGCTCCTCAACAAACTTCGGGCTTTTGTAGAAGAGCGATACAATGAAGTGGCGTGGGAAGAGGCGCAGCCGTGGGAGGAGGCGTCCTTATTTCTCGACCGGGAGAGTCTCCGCGATCAAGTGTTTAAGCAACCCAAGGTGCTTAGATACATCGACCGGCTCCAACACGACATGGGAAAAACGGAGGTGGTGGGCAAAGCCAACACCGTCACCGACATTGTAAAAACCGTTCACCGATCGCTTTTTCTCGGTAAACCGGAAGCCTTTAAAATCCCGGATAGTTCCGATGCCGTGGCTCAGACCCTGATTACGTTTCAAAACAGCCATCGCCCCCAAGACCTGTGGCACCTGGTCACGCCGGATTACGAACGTACGAATCTATGGTTCCAGCTAAAAAGCGGTGACAACCAGGATATGCAGACACTGACAAAAGAGGTGGCGAAATACCTTGACGAAACGCCGCCCCCCGTTGAGTTGAAAGCCGACTGGTTCGGCCTTACCTATATTAATGTGGTCTGGCAAGACAAAATGGTAAGCGGCATGCTGGAGGCGTTTCTGGGAAGTTTCCTGGTTGTCCTGCTGATGATGATATTTCTCTACCGTTCCGCCTTGTGGGCCGCCCTTTCCATGATTCCTTTGCTGGTGACCATCGGGTTGATCTACGGGGTCATCGGTCTGATCGGAAAAGACTATGATATGCCTGTGGCGGTGCTGTCTTCATTGAGCCTGGGTCTGGCGGTAGACTACGCGATTCACTTCCTTTCTCGCAGCCGTGAAATCCGCGGTAATGCCGGATCCTGGGCGGAGGCGATTCCCGGCGTATTCGGAGAGCCTGCACGCGCCATTTCCCGCAATGTCATCGTGGTGGGTGTTGCTTTTCTTCCCCTTTTGGCTGCCCCACTGGTTCCTTATCAAACGGTCGGTATTTTCATCGCAGCCATTTTATTTACCGCCGGGGTGGCCTCACTCTTTGTTTTGCCGGCTGCCATCACGCTACTGGAAGGGTGGTTGTTTCCGGTTTCAGACAAGAGAAAATCAACTTGCAAGCTGGGCACGGGGATAGTCGCCGCGCTAACCGCAGCGGCGTTGATCGTCGTCAATGTTCGTCAATTTGTCGATGTCGGATGGACGGATATCACCTGGATCAGTGTCGGTGTCATTTTGCTGATGATGTTGAGCTGTTGGCTGACGTCCAGGCGGCGCTCTTGCCGTACGTGAGGGAAAGGAGACGTATTATGAGGTTATCACAGAGGTCGAAGGGGTGTTATTGCACACTACTTGTCGTGTCGGTGAGTTTGCTTTGTTGGTGTGTTGCTTTTGCTCAAGAGACAAAGAGTCCATCGGTCGATGCGATTGTGGAAAAGAGCAACCACATGGCGTATTACCAGGGAGATGATGGCAGGGCGCACATCACCATGACCATTACCGATGAACAGGACCGCAAACGTCATCGAAAATTCACGATTCTTCGGCGGGATGAGAAAAAAGAAGATGACACCGCCACCCAGAGCGGTGAACAGTATTACTATGTTTATTTTCATCGGCCGGCCGACGTGAACAAGACGGCCTTTTTGGTCTGGAAACATGTGGGCAGCGACGATGACCGATGGCTCTATCTGCCGGCTCTGGATCTGGTCAAGCGAATCGCCGCCAGCGATGAGCGGACGAGCTTCGTCGGCTCGCACTTTTTTTATGAAGATGTTTCCGGACGAGGAACCGAAGAGGACAGCCACGAACTTGTGGAAACGACGGACAACTACTATGTGCTCAAGAACACCCCCAAAAAACCCGATCTGGTGGAATTCGCCTACTATAAGATGTGGATCCATAAAAACTCCTTTATACCGATAAAGACGGAGTATTATGATCCAAACGGTGAGATGTACCGCGAGTATAATGTGCTTCAGGTGGATACCATCGAGGGGTTTCAGACGGTGACTCGGGCGACGATGACGGACAAGAAGATGGGCGGGGAAACGGTTATGGAATATGATCGTGTGGCTTATGATGTGGGGTTGCCCAAGGATATCTTCAGTGAACGCTATTTGCGAAATCCGCCGAGAAAATTTTTGCGATGAGAAAACTTGTTTTTACAGTCGTCTTGGTTGGGATCGCTATGTTCTCAAGCCACGCCGTTGGCGGGCCGGGCTCGGAACCTGCTTTGCCGTCAGGGTTGGAGAGTAAAGAAGACAAACCACAGAGCAAGTCGCCGAGTCTCCCTGCTGGCCTGGGAACGTCGGCGGACGAAAAGGAGCGAGCGGGACAACAACGAGACATGGGCTTGGAGGAACCGTGGATCGACTTGCATGGGTTTCTGGAAGCCCGAGGCGGGCTTCGGACCCAGAGTGATCCGCATGAGCCGGATACCGCGCTTTCAGAGATTCGCTTTCAGGTGGAAGCCGAAGAGATGTATCAAGGGGCGGTATTTCACGGAAAAGTCGATTTTCTCTATGATACCGTTGTGCCCAGCCAAGCCGTCGATTTGGATCTGGGCTACGGATGGTTCGATGTGAGGGAGGCTTCCGTCCTGCTCCGACCAACAGAGTATTTGGACATGCAGGCCGGACGTCAGGTTTTAACCTGGGGGGTGGGAGACCTTATTTTTATTAACGACCTATTTCCCAAAGATTGGAATTCATTCTTCCTGGGAAGAGATGTGGAATACCTCAAGGCACCGTCTGATGCTCTTAAGGCGGCATTCTATGCCGACTGGGCTAATGTGGATATCGTGTATACACCGGCCTTCGATTCCGATCGATATATCGATGGACGGATGATTTCCTACTACAATGACCAAAGTATGGCCGTGGCCGGACGTAACGCCGTCGTTAATCCGGAAGAGCGAAATCAATGGTTTGAAGATGATGAAGTGGCGCTTCGTATCTATCAAAATATCGATGCCTATGAATTGGCCCTTTATGGGTATGTGGGCTACTGGAAGAGTCCGAATGGATTCGACCCGGTTTCCGGTCGGGCGACCTTTCCGCCATTATCTGTCTACGGCGCCAGTGCGAGAGGGCCGGTTTTGGAAGGCATCGGGAGTCTGGAGGTGGGGTTTTACGACTCGCGGGATGATCGGGAGGGCAATGACCGCAATATTCGAAACAGTGAAAGCCGATTTCTGATCGGTTATGAACAAGAGCTGGCCAAAAATCTTACCGGCGGCATGCAATATTACGTGGAGTACATGTCGGACCATGATGAATATGAAGACAGCCTACCCTCCGGGTTTCCCGGCCGAGACGAGGTCCGGCACGTATTGACCCTGCGATTGACCCGACTTTTGATGAATCAAAATCTTGAACTCTCCTTCTTCGGCTACTATTCGCCCTCCGATGAGGATGCCTACGTACGTCCTTCCGTCCATTACAAGGTGGACGATCACTGGTCCGTTTCCACCGGGGCCGATGTCTTCTTTGGGCGGCAGGACCACACGTTCTATGCCCAATTTGAAAACAACAGCAATACCTGGGCAGCCGTCAGATATGCCTATTAGCCTGGTATCAGGGCATTCCCACGCCGGCCGTCGCAGGGGAAAAGGGTTATATTATCAGTTTGTTATGCGGAGGCAGGGCAAAATGCTTAGAAACACAGTCTGTTTTATGGTATGAGTGATGAACGGAAGAAAAGATGAATCCCAAGTATCCCCTTAACGTTTTGTAGACCGCGCGGTTTTGGAGAAAAAAGATGCTACAAGTCGAAGATTTACAGGTAAAGCTGGGAGACAAAGAAATTTTGCGGCACATCGATTTGGAAATCGGGGTGGGAGAAACCCATATACTGTTTGGGCCCAACGGCTCCGGGAAAACCTCCCTGCTGATGACGACTATGGGATATCCCCAGTATCGGGTCACCGGCGGCAAGATCATGTTCAAGGGCGAAGATATTACGCACATGCCGATCAATGAACGGGCCCGATTGGGCATCGGCATGTCCTATCAACGCCCGCCTACCATCGATGGGGTGAAAACCCGGCAGATGGTGGAGATCTGTGCCTCGGATGTCGTAGATGTGGAAGCGCTTGCCAAGGCGGTCAATTTCTCAGACTTTCTGGAACGCGATATCAATGCCGGTTTCTCCGGGGGGGAGATCAAACGCTCCGAGTTATTGCAGCTAATGTCCCAAAAAGCGGACCTCCTGCTTTTCGATGAGCCTGAATCCGGCGTAGATCTAGAAAATATTTCGCTCATTGGAAACACGATCAGCCAGTTGTTGCAAAGAGATTTCAAGATCAGTTCGGAGAAGAGCCAGAAGGAAATGCATCAGGAAAGAACCCGAATGGGTTTGATCATTACCCATACGGGATTTATCTTGGATTACATTACCGCCGACAAGGGGCAAGTGCTCTACAACGGTGTGTTGACCTGTACAAGCAATCCAAGAGAAATATTTAGATGTATCAGTCGAGTGGGATATGAGGAGTGTGTCAAATGCACGTTTTAGATGAGAAGGCGAAAAAGGCGATCAACAAAAAGGCGGCATTGGGTATGGACATCGATTTGGCAGCCTATGATTCCGCACCGGTGTCACATGACTATTTGGAAGATCTCAATAGTCTGACTGAAGAGGAGAAAAATCGATTTATTATGGCCGGCATCGATACCACTGAACAGGGTCGATCCGGGACCTATATTCAAAAAGATTCCACCGTGATCCACAGTCACGCCAAACAGGACGGTTTGGAATTAATCCCCATAAAAAAAGCCCTTGAGCAGCATGATTGGGTGAAAGACTATTACTGGAAGCTGGCCTCAGTGGATACGGATAAGTATACCGCACGGGCGAAACTCGATCTGCACGACGGCTATGTGATTCGCGCCCTTCCGGGGAGCCGTGTGGTCTATCCGGTGCAAGCCTGTCTATATCTGGAAAAACACGGCTTGAGTCAAAACGTGCACAACATCATCATTGCGGAAGAGGACTCGGAACTACACATCATAACCGGTTGTGCAACAGCGCCCCACCTAAAAAAGGGGTTGCATGTCGGGATCTCCGAATTTTTTGTAAAGAAGAACGCCAAGCTCAGCTTTACCATGATTCACAATTGGGCTGAGGATATGATGGTTCGGCCCCGCTCGGTCGGGCAAGTCGAGGAAGGGGGGCTGTTTCTAAACAATTACATTTGTATGAAGCCGGTTAAATCCCTTCAGACGTATCCCACCACCCATCTGATCGGCAAGGGCGCCGTGGCGCGGTTTTACAGCCTTGTGGTGGGCAGTAAAGGTTCCGAAATCGACGTGGGGGGGCGAATTTTTTTAAAAGAACCGGAAACGCGGGCGGAAATCGTGGCTCGAGCCATTACCAACGGGGCGGACGTGGTTGCCCGTGGAGATCTCGTCGGCGAGCAGCCCGGCGTGAAGGCGCATCTGGAATGTCGTGGGCTGATCTTAAACGGGGGCGGCATTCATGCGATACCGGAACTTCAGGGCAAAGCGGAAGGGGTGGAGATGTCTCACGAAGCAGCCGTGGGTAAAATCGCCCAGGAAGAAATCCTTTATCTCATGTCCCGTGGTCTTAGTGAAGATGAGGCGACGGCCACCATCGTTCGCGGCTTCTTGAGCGTGGACATTCCGGGGCTCCCACCGCAGCTCAAGACTCAAATCGATAAGGCCGTGGAACAAAGTGACCAGGATATGATGTAACATTGGCTGTATAGGAGGAACCAATGGCGAAGACGGAAAAGCGCAAGGAGCTCAATGTTCATGAAGTAACGTCATGCAACGCGACGGCTCAGATGTTGGAGAAGGCCAAAGCTGATGGGGTGGAAACTGCGTTTGACCGGGCCGCCACGATGAAGGCCTGTCCGATCGGGGCTGACTCCGCCTGTTGTAAACACTGTTCCATGGGGCCCTGTCGGTTGAATGCCAAGGATCCCTATGGCAAGGTGGGGGTGTGTGGGGCTACGATCGATACCATTATGGCCAGGAACTTCGCCCGGATGGTGGCCAGTGGCGCAGCGGCGCATACGGACCACGGCATGAGTATGCTTGACGTATTCAGAGAGGTAGTGGAGGGGAAGCTCACCGAGTACAAGATCAAAGATACGGATAAACTGAAAAAAGTGGCTCAGTCCGTAGAAATTGATACGGAGGGTCGTGACGCAAAGGAGATTGCGGAAGACTTATACAAGGAATTGGAGCGGACCTACATGCAGGTGGAAGGAGAGATTCCGTTCGCCAAGCGGGTGCCGCCCGCGACTTTGGAAACCTGGCGAAAACAGGGGATTGTTCCCCGCGGGGCGATGCGGGAAATCATGGAACTCATGCACCGGACCCACATGGGCGTGGATCAAGATTACGAGAATATTACCCGACAGTGCAGCCGCACGGCCTTGGCGGATGGTTGGGGGGGGTCGATGGTGGCCACCGAGATTTCCGACATTCTCTTCGGCACGCCCGTACCCACGGCCGGGGATGTCAATATGGGCGTGTTGGAGAAGAACCAGGTCAATGTGATTATCCATGGTCACGAGCCGAACCTGTTTGAGTCCATACTGGCATCGGCAAACGATCCGAAATTTCTTGAGTCGGCTAAAAGTGCCGGGGCGGAAGGGATCAACCTGGTGGGGATGTGCTGCTCGGGGGCGGAGATGTTGTCCCGCCATGGAATTCCCCACGCCGGCAATTTCATGTCCACCGAAGCCATCTTGATCACCGGGGCGGTGGATGCCATGGGGGTGGACGTACAATGCATCAAGCAGAGTTTGAGCAAGGTGGCTCAATGCTACGGCACCAAGTTTTTTACCACCAATCCCCGGTGTCACATCGATGGCGCCGAGCATATCGAATTTGAGGAGCTGAGCCCCCGCAAGTGCACGGACCGAATTATGGAATTGGCCATCGAACGGTTCAAAAATCGCCGAATTCCCGTAGACATTCCGGAGGACCGAAACGAAGGGATTCACGGGTTCTCTCACGAATATATCAATTATATGTTGGGCGGCAGTTTCCGGTCTTCCTATACGCCACTCAATGACAATATTGTCAATGGCCGCATCCGCGGGGTGGCGGGTGTGGTGGGGTGTACCAATCCCCGGGCTAAACAAGACTGGGTCCATGTGGAGTTGGTCAAGGAACTCATCAAGAATGATGTCTTGGTTTTACAGACCGGGTGTTCTCAAATCGCCTTGGCCAAACAGGGATTTTACCGTCCCGAGGCCGCTGAGATGGCGGGCGCGGGATTGGCGGAAGTTTGTGAAACGGTGGGTATGCCGCCGGTACTGGGATGCGGATCCTGTGTGGACAACAGCCGGATTCTCATTGCTGCCAGTGAAATGGTTCGTGAGGGGGGGCTGGGAAACAGCATTGCCGAACTTCCGGCTGCAGGGGCCGCACCGGAATGGATGAGTGAAAAGGCCATTTCGATCGGCCACTATTTCGTGGCCTCCGGGGTGTATACGGTCTTTGGTGTCACCTTTCCCATTGTGGAGAAAACCCGTTTTTACGAGCTGTTGTTCGGCGGCCTCGAGGAGCAGGGCATGGGCAAGTGGGGGTTCGCCCCGGATCCCCAGGAGATGGCGCGACTGATGATCTCGCATATTGACGAGAAGAGAAAGACCCTGGGTATCGATAAGGCGAGAGAACGGGTCTTGTTTGACATGGCGGCCCGCCGGGAGATGTAAACCGCAACCGGTCAAACGAGGTGGCCGAGTAACGCTTTGGGAGAGTATATCATGTTTGTTCTTGGGTTGCAGGGAAGCCCTCGAGTGAAGGGGAACACGGGTATTGCCCTTTCGACATTTCTTGAAACCGCCGAGCAACTGGGCGCCGAATGTCTGCGTGTGGATGTGTCGAGAGAGAAGATCACCCCCTGTGTGGAGTGTGGCACCTGCGAGCGGGAAGGGTTTTGTCCGATTGACGATGATATGCAGAAGATGTATCCGCTTTTGCGTCGCGCCGACCTCGTGGTCATGGCCACGCCGATATTCTTTTATGGTGCCACTGCATACATGAAGGGGCTTATTGATCGGACCCAGGCCCTTTGGGCCAGGAAATACGTCCACAAGCTTGACGATCCCAAAAGGGACTTTCGGTCGGGGTTACTTCTGTCCTTGGGAGCAACCAAGGGAAAGAATCTCTTCGAGGGGGTGACCCTGACGGCGAAATACTTTTTTGACGCCGTCGGAGCCGGCTTTGACGGATCCCTGACGTTTAGAAAGATTGAAGCCGCCGGGGATATCGCCCGTCATCCCACGGCATTGGACGATGTTCGAAAAAGGGCTGAGCAAATGGTGGCCCCCTTTTTGAAACGGAAGAAGGTCGTCTTCGTCTGTACCCAAAATGCGTGTCGTAGCCAGATGGCGGCCGCCTTTGCCGAGCAAATGGCGGGGGACAAGATTGAAGCCCATAGCGGCGGCGATTCCCCTGCCGATCAGGTGGATGCGGTTATGCAACAGGTGATGAGCGAAAAGGGTATGGACATGGGGTATGCCAGGCCGAAATCCCTGGAGACGGTTGTCGGTCGTGTCGGCGTACCCGATCTGGTGGTCACCATGGGGTGTGAAAAGGGGTGTCCCGTCTTCGCCGATTCGCCTATGGACGTATGGGATTTTGCGGATCCGGCGGGAGAGCCGATTGAGTTCATGCGGGAAACGCGCGACAAGATCGCGGAAAAAGTCAGAGACTTGGTTGGGAGTTGAAAGGGTGGGGAATCAAGGGTCTCTAGAGGCCTCAGACAGTTAGGCGCGTTGAAATTTGAAGCGGCCCCAACGCTTGTAGCGCGTAGGTCAGGTTACGCCGCCAGGCGTTACCTGAAACTAAACTATTGGAAAGGAGTTTAAGACATGGACAAGTATGTATGTACGGTATGTGGTTATGTGTATGATCCGGCCCAGGGGGATCCGGACAACGGTATCGAGCCGGGGACCAAGTTTGAAGATCTCCCGGCGGATTGGACCTGTCCCGTGTGTGGGGCGGCCAAAGAGGATTTTGAAAAGGAGTAGGAACATAGGAGATCCGCACAACAACAACGGGCATTTGTCCTTTACACGAATTGAGTTTGAGAAGTAAGGAGTTTTAAATGAGTGATCGAGAAGTAAAGATCTACAGCTCGCCGACTTGACCGCACTGTAAGCGAGCGAAAGAGTTCCTGTCGCAAAAAGGTGTTGAGTTTATCGATTACGATGTCACATCGGAGAGAGCGGCGCTTGAGGAGATGCGCACGATCTCGGGCGGTGCCCTCAGGGTTCCCGTGATCTCGGTGTGTAATCAAGTGATGGTCGGGTTTGATCAAAAGAGCCTGGAGCAGGCCCTCATGTGCCTTGAGGGAAGTTCATCTCTGGAAGCCGAATGATACCGAATTGTGCGGAGGTATGGTGGGGCGTATAAAGATATATGCTTCCGAGGGATGCCCTTTCTGTGATCGTGCCAAATCCTTTCTGAAGGAAAAAGGCATTCCGTTTGATGCGATAGCGGCCCCATTCGGGTCCCAGGGGTGGGCACAGATGAAGGAGGAAACCGGCGGCGGGCGCTTGCCCCAGATCCTGGTTTCCGACCAACCGATCGGTGGGTACAGTGATCTGGTCAATCTGGAAGCCACGGGGGGGCTGAGCAGGTTGTTGGGAGGTGAGGACAAAGGGTGGGTGGACACCCTGTATGACGTCATCATCATCGGCGGCGGTCCGGCGGGACTTAGTGCCGCCGTTTATGCCGCCCGTAAATTACTGAAAACCCTGATTTTGACTCAAGACATCGGCGGGCAGGTTACCTGGGCCTACGACGTCGACAATTATTTGGGGTTTACGCAGATGGACACGGCGGAGCTGGTGACCCGGTTTGAGGAGCACGTGGACAAGTACCACTTGGAGAAACAGGTGGGTGTGAACGTAGCCCGCCTGGTTGCCGCCGGCAAGATCAAGCAGGTGATGACGTCGGAGGACGAAATCTATTTTGCCAAAACGGTGATTATTGCTACGGGCAAGCGTCCCAAACGACTGGGGGTGCCCGGTGAAAAGGAGTTGACGGGGATGGGCGTGGCGTATTGCTCTACCTGTGATGCGCCCCTGTTTACCGGTCTCGATGTGGCGATCGCCGGGGGCGGGAATTCCGCTCTGGAGGCGGCGCTGGATCTTTCCAAAGTGGCCAACCGGCTCTACCTGGTGTCTCTCACTCCCTTGACCGGGGATCAGGTCCTACAAGACAAAGTCAGGCATTCGAACAAGGTCGAGGTGTTTGTTGAGTATGAAGTGATCCGGATTTCGGGCGAATCGAATGTGGAAGCAGTCGAGATCAGGTCGGTGAAGGGGGGTGAAGTAAAGAAGCTGCCCGTGTCCGGGATCTTTGTTGAAATCGGTCTGCGTCCGAATTCCGAGATGGTGGTGGACACGCTTGACGTAAACGGTGTCGGAGAAATTCTGGTGGGCGCAGAATGCCGTACCGGATTATCGGGGGTGTTTGCCTGCGGCGATGTTACGAGTGTGCCGTTTAAACAGATCGTGGTGGCTGCCGGAGAAGGCGCAAAAGCGGCGCTTTCAGCTTATACGTACATTATGAACCAGAGGTAACCAGGGTAATTCAAGTTTTGCACCCAGTACAACGCTTTTCGTCTGGTGCGGAAAGGAACTCCGCTTCACTCGGGCCTACAATTCCGTCAAGCGGTTCCCCTACATGATGGCGCCCAAAGGATGAAGAAAACGACTCGGAAGTGGAAAAAACGGAAGGAAGACCTCCGGCAACTCCTTGATACCCCTGACTTCTCTCATGCCTTGTCGGTGCTTCTTCAAGAGCCCCCGCGACAGGTGATCAATCCCCTTATTTCCCTTTTTCTGACCGGCGAGGAGATAATCCGGTGGCGGGCGATTACGGCGGCGGGGCGTGTGGTCGCCAATTTGGCTGATCAGGATATGGAAGGGGCTCGGGTGATCATGCGTCGGTTTATCTGGATGTTGAACGATGAGTCCGGAGGGATCGGATGGGGGGTTCCGGAGGCGATGGGGGAGGTGGTGGCTGTTCACGACCGGTTGGGAGAAGAGTTCACCGACCTTTTGGTTTCCTATGTTTGTCCGGAACGCAACTATCTGGAGTATGAGGCCCTTCAGCGGGGGGCCTTATGGGCGATTGGGCGAGTGGCTGAAGTAAAGCCTTACCTGGTGGAAGAGGGGAAGGAGTGCGTGATTCCCCACCTGGCATTTCAGGATGCTGCCGTCAGAGGTCTGTCCGCTCGAGCTGCAGGGTTGATGGGAGTTGAAGCGGCACGGGAGAACCTAAAAGGGTGTCTGGACGATGACCGAGAAATTTCACTTTTTGTCGACACCGCATTGGTCGCCTCCACGGTGAGCGGTCTTGCGCGAGCCGCATTATCCAAGCTTCCTGATGGTCTCAAACATATCGATCTTCAATAGTGTACGGCAAGCCAGATGGTTTCGCATGAGGCATCGGTCCATTCGATGCGATGCCGTACATGAGCGCTGATATGTAAATAGTCTCCCGCCTTCAGGACCAAAATATCATCTCTGTCTTCCAATCTCAGGCCGGCACTGCCCTGTACCACCACAACAAACTCGTTCTGACGCTGATCGTACCAAAATCCCGGCGGTGACGCATGGCCTTTGGATACGATTCGCTCAATCTTCACATGCTTTGTTGCGCATATGGTGTCGAAGCGTTCTTCAGACAATTCCGCCGGTATGCTTTCAAGGAGCGACCCCATGTGTCTGTCTAGCGACTTTCCCGTTGTGTCTTCAGTCATGATTTCGCTCGTCTTGCCATGGGAGTTCTTGAGGCGTCGCATGCTTCCATTCTTCCACGATCCGTTTTGCCTCCGGTAAATCAGCCTCGGAAACCCGGATTACGCCCCACCCGTATTGCGATTGGAAAAGGCCGTCGTATGCCGTATCGTGAAACGATTGTATCTCTGCATATATGCCCTGTTCTTCCAAAAGGGACTTGATAGCGTTTGCTTCCGCCTCGTTTTCCGGTTGCACCAAATTTTTCACCGTTTATTACCTTCCGTGCCCTTTCCCCGGCGTTCAGATTCCCGGGTTCGATGAGTGTCCTGTCGGTTCAGATTCCCAGGAAGCCCTGGATTCCTGTCATGATCATTTGTGCGGCAATAGCAGCCAGAATCAGTCCGGTCAGTCTGCTGAGAATGGCAATGCCTCTCGTGCCCAAGCAGCGTTGGATAAAGGATCCTGCGAGCAGTACGGCTCCCACGCAGGCGACTGCGAAAAGTAAGGCCAGGCAGCCGACAGCCTTGGCCCACAGGGTGTTTAACTCAGCGCCCATGACCAAAAGCGTCCCGGTAGTGGCCGGTCCCACGATGATGGGGATGGCCAAGGGCACAACAGCGACATCGCCGTCACCGGTCGTCCCCGCGGCGCCGGGGCTGCCATGGACGAGCCGTATGCCCGAAAGAAACAACAATACCCCGGCCCCGATTCGGAAGGAGTCCAGGGTAATCCCGAACACTGAAAAAATCTGCCGACCGGCAAAGAACAGTACCAGGCCGGTTACCGCCACGGCGGCCGACACGGCCAAGGCCAGCCTACGGCGACGGGCGGCATCGTATCCCTCCGTCATGCCAAGAAACATGGTGAGGCCAAAAAACGGGGTCAAAACAAAAAACAGCTTCATCCAGAGGCTTACAAATAGGGCCATAAGGGTCCTTCCCGCTACATTGAATGGGTCTATTATGGTATGGTCTTTAATCCGGTGTCAAGGAGGCATACACGAACGGCTATGAGACTATCCATTATTATACCCACCTTCAATGAAGAACGATATCTTGCGAAAACTTTGGCGGCGTTGGGGGATGAGGCGTTCGAGATTCTGGTTGTCGATGGAGGAAGCGCGGATAAGACCTGCGTCGTCGCCCGGGATTATGGATGTGATGTTTTGGCTTCCCCCAAGTCACGAGGGGCGCAACAACGCGCGGGGGCATCGTATGCCGGCGGCGACACCCTCGCTTTTGTCCATGCCGATACCCAACTTCCCAGCACCTATGGCCGGTTGATTGAAGGTGCACTTTCCGATCCGAACATCGCCTTTGGGGCCTTTCGTCTGGCAATCGATCCGCCTTCCCTGGGGCGTCGTCTCATCGCCGGCTGGGCCAATTTGAGGTCCAAGCTGTTTGCGCTCCCGTACGGGGACCAGGCGATTTTCGTCCGCCGGGATGCCTATTTTCTGGCAGGTGGATTTCCGGACTGGCCGATTATGGAAGATGTCGGGCTGGTGGAACGGTTGAGACGCCTGGGCGGGTTCAAGCTCGTCGATGGATTTGTCCGGACTTCGGCACGGCGGTGGGAGAAAGAGCAAGCCCTTTTTACTACGGTGAGAAACTGGTCGATGATCCTGAGATATACGGCAGGCGTATCGCCTCACCGGTTGGCAAGGCATTACTCGGACAAGCGATAGTAGGATCCTCTTCTCCAACCAAATTGGAGAAGAACCTTAAAAGCTACGGTTTCTTCTTTTCGTCCATCCGGTCCATACGGGCGCGCAGAAGGTCCCCCAGGGTCCCCATGGAACCGGGACTTTGGTTCTGCGCCACATATTTTTGGTATGCATCGCTTTGTTGCAGGTCTTTCGTGGGCAGTTCAAGGGAGAGACGTTTTTGTTTGACATCCAACCGACTGATCTTCACCTCGACGGCCTGGTTTTCCGCCAATACCTCCTTGGGGTGATGGATGTGCTTTTCCTTGCCGAGTTCCGAAATGTGCAGGAGTCCGTCTACTCCCGGTTCAAGAGTGACGAAAGCCCCGAACGGGGCCAAGCGGGCGACGGTACCCGTATGGAGTGAACCTTCGGGATAGCTGGCCGGAACGTTTTCCCACGGGTCGGTTCGGGTTTCTTTGAGACTGAATGAAAACTTGTCATTTTCCCAGTCCAAGGATTTGGCAACCACGTCCACTTCCTGTCCTATGCGTAAATGGTCGTGGATATCCTCCACCCGGCCCCAGGATATTTCCGATATGGGAATCAGGCCCTCAAGACCGCCGATGTCTACAAACGCGCCGAATGAGGCGATAGACGTGATGGCTCCCGTTGCGGTCGTGCCCTCGTGGAGTGTTTTTCGAAGGGCTTTCTTGGCCTCTTCGCGTTGTTCCTCCAATATGACCCGGTGAGAGACAACGACATTACGGCCGCCCTTTTCAAACTGGATGATCTTAAAGGTGAGGCTTTGTCCGATGTATTGGGCCGGGTCTGCTGTCTTGTGGATGGCCATCTGAGAGTAGGGACAAAAGACGCGGAGATTTCCGCCTATTTTAACGGCGAAGCCCCCCTTGATCTCCTTTTCTATGACCCCGTCCAAGGGGATACCACTCTGATAGGCGTTCTCCAGGTGATCCGTTAAGGCGTCCGATCCCGCTGTCTCCATCGTAAGCCGGGTCGTAAAGCGCATGGGGTGACGCGGGGAGGGTAGAAAGAATGCCTCTAGGGTATCTCCCTCTCGGACCGTGATCTGCGCTTCTCCATCCATAAATTCATTGGTTCCGATGTAGCCGTCCGCCTTTCCGCCGAAGTCAATAAACGTCCAGTCTTGAGTGACTTGGGTGACGACGGCTTCTATCTTGTCTCCTGGATCAAAAACCGCTGGGTCCCCCATGCCTTGTTCCAAGAGCGCTTCAAAATCTTCTTCCGCCGGCTTGTTTACGGAATCCGCTTTACCTGTTTCGTCCATCCAGCCCCTCCGTTGCTTCGGTTGTTGACCTGAGAAGGAAGTATACGTTTTTTAGGTGCCCATGTCTACTGGTCTTGTTTTCCCCAAATTGAGCGTGTTTGGGGTGTTTTTGTTCGGTGTTGGGGCGAAACACCCCGACCCGTTTTTGGCCGTTTTTTGGGTGCTAACTGACACAGATAGAATAAGGGCAGAATATCAACATGTTAAGATCTCGTGAGCTGAAAGCTTTTAGGCCCTGCTTCGTTGGCACGGAACTGGTATTCAGTGGGAAGTAGACTACTGATTGCAGCATTGATTCAACACATTCTTTTCAACGAGGGTGACAGGATGGATATCGACGCACTGATGATGAGCGGCGCCCTGGAAAGAGCGGCCAAAACAACCCCTGAATTCGGCAGAGACAGGGCCCTGCTGATTCCCCTTCTCCATCGACTCCAAGATGAGTTGGGATATCTAGCGCCCGAAGTACTACAAGCGCTTGCGCAGAGGTTGTCTATTCCGCTGGCGGAGGTATACGGAGTGGCCAGTTTCTATGACCAATTCCACTTTTCACCCAGAGGCAGGACGGTGGTGAAGGTGTGTATGGGTACGGCTTGTCATGTGAAGGGGGCCTCGGAGGTGCTATCTCTCCTCCAAGATCGTTTCCAGGTGGCAGTCGGCGGTACCACCCCGGATTTGGCCATGACCTTGGAAACGGTGAGTTGCATCGGGTGTTGCGGGTTGGCGCCCGTTATCTCCATCAACAGTGACGTGGTGGGAGAGCTCTCTTGTGAAGAGGTTGATCCGGTGATTCAGCGAATCATCAATACGTAAAAGGCTTGGACAAAGATGACATATGCAATGAGCGTACAGGAACTCGACAGCTGGCGCCAATATTTAGCTGATGAGGTCTTCCCTCCGGAGAGGGAACGCATTCGGGTGTGTACGGGAACCGCCTGTCTGGCTTCGGGTGCCGGCCGTTTAGTCGAGGGTATTGAGGCGGAAAACAAACGGAAAGGTTCCCATGTGGAGGTAATCAAAACGGGGTGTCAAGGGCTTTGTCAGAAAGGACCACTGGTGCAAATCGACCCCAAAGGCTATTTCTACCAGCGGGTGAAAGAATCGGATGCTGCTGCGTTGGTCACCAATGCCCTGTCTGCCGGGACGCCGATAAGGCGTCTGCTCTATATGGATCGCGACACGTCACAACCGTGCGAGCGGCTGTCTTCTATCCCTTTTTACAGAAAACAGAACCGCATTGTCCTTAGAAACAATGGACGCATCGATCCGACAAATATCCGGCACTATATAGCCACGGGCGGATATACCGCCATCCAGAAGGCCCTCCAGTCCATGACTCCCGATGACGTCCTCCGGGAGGTCGAGGCGGCCTATTTGCGAGGCAGAGGAGGGGCGGGATTCCCGGCGGGTACCAAGTGGCGCCACACCAAGAAGGCCCCGGGGGATGTGAAGTTTGTCATTGCCAACGGGGACGAGGGGGATCCCGGTGCCTTCATGGATCGAGCCATTATGGAGGGGGATCCGCACAGCCTGATCGAAGGGATGCTCCTGTGTGCCTACGCTATCGGGGCATCGTACGGATTTATCTATGTGCGTCATGAATATCCACGGGCGGTGAAGAATCTGAGAATCGCCATCAACCAAGCCGAGGAGTTGGGCCTGCTGGGGGAAAATATTCTGGGGACCGGGATTTCCCTGCACCTGGATATCCGGGAGGGCGCGGGGGCATTCATCTGTGGTGAATCGACGGCGCTGGTGGCGTCCATCGAGGGAGCAAGGGGGTTTCCCAGACCCAGACCGCCGCGGCTGTCCAATCCGGGCGGCGGGGTTTGGGGGTATCCGTCTAATCTGAATAACATCGAATCATATGCGTGCCTGCCACCCATCATTGAAAAGGGCGGGAAATGGTTCAGTCGTATCGGGGTTCGGACCTCCCCGGGTACCAAGGTCTTTGCCCTTACGGGAAAAGTGGTAAACACGGGTCTGGTCGAGGTCCCGATGGGGATCACTTTGAGGGAGGTCATTTTTGATATCGGCGGCGGCATACAAGGGGGAAAGCGGTTTAAAGCAGTACAGACCGGGGGGCCTTCCGGAGGCTGTATTCCGGAGAAGCACCTGGACATGCCGGTCGACTTTGATTCCTTGAATAAGGTGGGATCCATGGTCGGTTCAGGCGGCATGGTTGTTCTCGATGAGGACACCTGTATGGTCGATGTGGCCCGGTATTTCCTGGCTTTCACCCAAGCGGAGTCGTGCGGAAAGTGTCCGCCCTGCCGGATCGGCACCTATCAAATGCTCCAACTCCTGGAAAAAATCAGCCAAGGCCGGGGCGAACGGGGAGACATCAAGCGACTGGTCGAATTGGGGCGCTTCGTTCAGGAGGGCTCTTTGTGCGGGCTGGGACAGTCGGCACCGAACCCGGTTTTAAGCGCCATCAAGTATTTCCGAGAAGAGTATCGGGAGCACGTATATGACCGATACTGTCGAGCCGGGAGTTGTAAAGGCACCGGTTTTTTCGTGATAAACGTCGGTGAATGTCTCCGATGCGGATTTTGTGAAGATGCCTGTGGCTTTGACGCCATAAAGGTTGTCAAAGACGCCTATTTCGTCGACCAGGCGTACTGTACAAAATGCGGGGCGTGCTATGATGCCTGTCCTGTCGATGCGGTTCGCATCCTGAAAAAGAGGCAATTTGAGCTCACGGAAGAATTTAAGATCCCTGCTGAAAGTCTGGAGGTCATCGAAAGGAGAGTCCATATGACACTGCGAGATGTTTTGGAATCCAAGCCCTCAGTCGTACATACCGTTTCCCAAGACACCCGCATCTCGGAGGCCGTCAAGCTGATGGTCGGCAAAAATATTGGGGCGGTCCTGGTTGTGGATGAAGACGACCAGTTGGTGGGCATTTTTACCGAAAGAGACGTGGTCCATCTCACCGCCAAAGGGGTGGCTTTCGGGAACCGCCCGATTAGTAGCGCAATGAGTCGAGACCTAATTACATTTAAGGCGTCCGTGGACGTGAGTGCCGCAATGTCCGTGATTTCGGACCATAAGAAGAGACATCTGCCGGTGGTGGAGGACGATAAGATCGCGGGCATTATTACCTATAGAGATTTGGTATCCTATCTCCTGCCGGAGGTGGTTTATATGGCGCGTGAGATCTATTGAGGTGATGTGTGGAGTCAAAGAAACGCACAATTGATGCCCGACTAAGAGCAGTGGCGGAGGAAAAACGCTGTCCCGTCCAAAGGTGTATCGCCTATGTGGACCGGTTTCTTTCAGAGGTCATGTGTGGTCGGTGTTTTCCCTGTGCCCTTGGAACCGTTGAGGCAAAAGCCAGGCTGGCTCGGATTGCCGACGGACGGGGTGACCACGAAGATTTGGCTGCCCTTCGATATATTGCGGAAAATATGCTGGTCGGCTCATTGTGCAAGAAGGGCGGAAACACGGCCGCCTATTTGTTGGAATGTATGACATATGATGCCTTTGCAGCGCATACGGAGGGAAAGTGCTCGGACCGGGTATGTGAGGCGTTCATCGAGTATCGGATCGTTGCCGACAAGTGTACCATGTGTGGTGAGTGTAAGGCGGTGTGTGCATACAATGCCATTTTGGGTATGGAGAAAACAGCATCGCACGACACGGGATTCTCACCTTTTGAGATCCGGGAGAAACGATGCCTCAAAAAGGGTGATTGTCTCGAGGTGTGCCCTGTCGGGGCGATTGTGGTGGCGGAAAAGCCGGTTTCGAAGGTCGCTGCTGAAGCGTATAAATGCGGTGTCTACTAATGGTGCAGACCGTGGACGAAAAGGTGTGACAGGGAGGACCAATGGCGGGTTCAATACAACTGACAATGGACGGACAAGTGCTTGAGGTGCCGGAAGGCTTCACACTAATGGATGTTGCCGAAGAGGCGGGAATCCACATTCCCAACCTCTGTCATTTAAAAGGCTATAAGGGGATCGGGGCGTGCAGACTCTGTCTGGTGGAGGTGGCCGGTTTGAAACGACCCATGGCGGCCTGCACCACGCGAGCCAAGGACGGCATGGAGGTAAGCACGCAAACCGAAGTACTCCAAAGACACAGAAGGTATGTCATCGATTTGATCCTTTCTATGCATCCCATGGACTGCATGACTTGTACGAAGGCGAGCGTATGCAGACTTCAGGAATATGCCTACGACCTGGGTCTCAAGGACTCTTCATTTACCCAAAAGCGGTTTGATTTTCCCGTGGCCCAAGACAATGCCTTTATCCGTCGAGATCCCAACTATTGCGTTCTGTGTGGTCGGTGTGTCCGCGTCTGTAAGGCCCAGGGAACGTCCGTCCTCGATTTTTTTGGCCGGGGTGTGGGGTCCCGTGTCACCACTGCGGCCGACCGACCGCTTCAAGAATCGGGATGTACCTTTTGCGGTAGTTGTGTGGAGGTATGTCCCGTCAATGCCATTACCGAAATCCCTGCCGGCGGATACCGGGGTAGGGAATGGGAGTATGTCCGTTGTCCCTCTATATGCCTGTCTTGTGCCGACGCATGCAGCACGTTGGTAAGCGTCCGGGAGGGCAGGGTGGAAAAAGTCAACGCTCCCGGTGACGGCGATACGGCGGAAGGATATATCTGTGCCGTCGGCCGATTCGGGTTTGACAGTATCGATGATGATAGCCGAGTGAGGTCCCCTTTACAGAAAGTTGACGGGACGTTTACAGCGGTCGCTTGGGAAGACGCCTTGTCGGTCCTTATCGAGGCCTGTCAGAGGGCCACAACCAAGGAAATCGTGACGGCGGGAAATCTGTTGAACGAAGATCTACTGACCGTTCGCCGCTTCACCGAGGCGGCCGGCTTTCAGGCGGTGTCTTCGACGGTCGGGTTTTACGGTGATGTGCCGTCGCTTATCGGGGGGCAGGTGGATATTCAGGCGGCGGACCTGGTTGTTTTGGTTGGATTGGCGCCGTCCCAATGGGAGAGGGAGTTTCCTGCACTGGACGTTACGCTGAGACACATGGTTCGGCGTGGTGCCAAACTGGTCGTCGTCAACGCCGAGGATACACGGATTGCTCAGGTGGCGCACGCAATCCTTGCCGGGGACGAGGTCGCCTCGATTCAGCGCTTGACCGATATGCTGGATAGCGAAGGAAACGCCGTGTCCGTGAACCACGAAGCCGAGCAAACGGCGGCGGGGCTTTACGCCCAGGCAAATCGGCCGGTGATCGTCACAATACCGGCTTTCTCCCAGGTGTCTCACAAGTTGGCCTCAAAAAAAGGCCGGGTCTTATCCATCCCCTTTGAGGCCAACGGAAAAGGAACGCTCTTGATGGGGGTGACCCGGAAGCCGACGGTCGATACGGACAGCCCGGAGGTCTTGTATGCGTTGGGGGACTTGGCCCTCTCGAGGCCGGAGAATACGGGGTTCGTGATCGCCCAATGTTCGCATTTGTCAGGCCTTGCCTGCGAGGCCGACCTCGTACTTCCGGTTGCCACCGTCTATGAGAGTCATGGAACGATCGTGGATTACGCGGAGAACCTGCGTACGCTTTCCCCTGTCATTGCTCCCTGTGAGGCGTCGCGTCTTCACAGGGAGATCTTACAGGAAGTAGCGCAACGGCTGGGGTTTGTTGACGTCAGAGCGGCTACCCCCGAGGACGTCGTCGAGCAGGTCGAAGGGTTTCAACCCGGGGACTCTACCTCCCGATCGGTTGAAAAGCGAGGGGATCTACTTCGCAATCCTCACAGCGCGGTGTTGGGTCTCCATCTGCCCGTGGCTTGTAGTCCACGTTTGTCCAGACTCACAGACGCTGATACAAAGGCGGACATGGCAGAAGCCGTGTGAGACGGTACTGGATGTGACGCTATAGGGCATTGCGGGACCCCGTCCCCGAGCCGCTGGCTTTGCCGTTGGCGGCGCGCCGTGGTGTGTCCCGGCCCGTCATCAGATCGGCTCTGCGGTACCATTGCAGTGGAGCCATTCCAAGATTTCGTCTGCTGCTTGTTCCGCCTCCTGAATATCAAAGCGTTTGATTGCCTCATTGTATCGGCTTAACTTGGAATCCACCTCGAGCGGCAGGTTGTCCGGCCGTTGAATGGCCAGCTCCCCGAAATCAAAGCGTTTGGGCATATCGAACATCGTTGATCCGAGTCTGTTATTCAGGTCATAATTGTACATGGTCCTCCTCCCTTGGCTTTCAAGTCAGTGCTGTCTTGCTCGCCCTCCGGGGGGATGCCGTCCCGCGTATAGCACGGAGGGCGAGGTGTGGCTCTATTCAAAAACTCCGCTATATTTACCCTGTTTTTAGTACAACATCGGGGAGTTAATACCCGCAGGGATGCCGACTCCCTTGACTTCCTCCCCAGGGATGGCCTCCTCCCTGGCCGCCCATCATATGTCGCCGGCCGTGTGGACCTTTGCCGTGACGACGCCCGAGCGACGCATCCGGTGCAATCTTACGGGCTTCGATATCCCGCTCGAGTCGCTTTTGGGCCATCCGGCCCCTGAGCTCGCTGATATCTTTCTGCAGGGCTTTTGCAGTTTTCAGGTCGGGTTCGGAACGATCAAGAAGAATGCCCAGTTCATCCGTCTTGGCCCAGAGTTCATGTCGGATTTGGGCCGTGTCGGCGTAAAAATCGTCGTGCAGAACTTCGACTTGGGCCTGTTGTTCCTCGGTAAGATTTTTCGAGGTATCAAATCCTTTCCAGCAAGACCCATGGCCCCATCCGTTTCCCTTCCCCTTTCCAGGTCCTGCAAGGACCGGCAAAGCGATAAGTGTGCTCAGTAAGACAATTCCCAAAGTGGTTATCCATTTTTTCATTTTCTGCTACCTCCTTCTTTTTAAATTTTTTATGAATGCCACGCACTATTCTCGGTATGGCAAGGGATGTGCCAGCATATCTCGCTACAGATAACACCTTGATATGATGAAACAAAAAATTTGATTCCCCCGGTTGGGCCGTCTTTTACGTTGACGAGAAGCCCTCAAGTGGATACTTTGTTCCCGGTAACGTTGGCCATGAGTACCCAGGTGGATACAAAGTACCCGCCCTTGAGGGTGGAACGGCGAAGGTTTGTCGTCCCTACAGGGTGCGCTGTTGTCGTTCATGGCTAGGGGGTGCGGGTTAGCGGCGGTGAATCCTCGCGGGTCTTGGGTGGCCTGAAAATTGCTCACTCAAGAGGTGGAGACTATTAGGCGGCTTATGGGGCCCCTTTTGGAAGCGAACGAAATGGCGTTTTTGAGGACGTACGGAAGACGGTAAAAACCCACACGTGCAATCAGGCGATGAGAAAGACAGAGAAAAGAAGTTTGTGGATGTTGGTGTTACCTTGGGCGGTATTGGGCAGTCTCGCCGTGCTGGCGCCGATTGCCTTTTTTATGGCGGCCAATAGCATCAACAAAGAT
>Ga0180435_10000900_pt1 | contig 31364 bp, 30 predicted proteins | sample SS_ome_3_FD_132467 | JGI IMG/M metagenome (GOLD analysis project Ga0180435, IMG submission 132467) | Hypersaline lake sediment archaeal communities from the Salton Sea, California, USA - SS_3_S_1 metaG | ecosystem: Environmental > Aquatic > Non-marine Saline and Alkaline > Hypersaline >... | reverse complement strand
GCCGACGAACCGGCTGACGAACCGGCTGATGAGCCTGCGGATGAACCAGCCGACGAACCGGCTGACGAACCGGCTGATGAGCCTGCGGATGAACCAGCTGATGAACCCGCTCCGGCGCCCGAAGCCCCGGCCCCGGAAGCACCGGCTGAGGAACCAACCGAAGAGCCGGCTCCGGCGCCCGAAGCCCCCGCTGAGGAACCGGCCGAAGAGCCAGCCCCGGCTCCGGAAGCCCCCGCCGAGGAAGCTCCTGCACCAGCGCCCGAGACGCCCCCAGCCGAGTGATACGGTAGACGCGTTAACGATACGAATCGACAATGGCCCGCAGGTCAGCGAGGTATTTCACCTCGCTGAATGCGCGGCCATTTTTCATAATTTCCCAGATCTGATTGCACATGGCCTCGGCGATCACGTGGACCGTATCATGCCGATTCACGCCTAAGCCGGCAAGTTCTTGCGCGATCTCGACAACGCCACTGGGCTCTCCGCTCTCAAGTTGCCCTTCCACAATTGCGTGCAACGTGATGTGAAAGGTTGGACTCATCGGCTCTCCATCATCACCGATGATCTCTTCTGGCAACTCTCCCTTCTCCCATTGCGATTGCCATTCGGGATGATCGGTCAGCGCCTGCTGCCAAGCGGCCTGATCTACCAGATCACGGGGATCCAAATCGTCGAGTTCATCGTATTCCGATTCGTCGTTCATGCCAGGATCTCATTTCGCCTCGACGACCCAAATATTTCGATAGCGCACGGGGCAACCGTGATTCTGGAGAAAAACGGGGCCCGGCTCCGGACCGGGTTTCGCGGGAGCGGCGGTGGTCGAACGGTCGGCCGGCAATTCGATATCGTCGTGGATCTTGACGCCGTTGTGATAGACGGTCATCCGCGGCGGCGCGACGGCTTTCCCATCCTCGTACTTGGTCGCGGTGAACTCGATGTCATAGGTCTGCCACGAAAGCGGCGGAAAACACATATTCACGGCAGGTTCGCCGACCGAGTAGATGCCACCACATTCATTCTGCTTGCCTTCGAGCCCAAACGAGTCAAGCATCTGGATTTCGTAGCGTCCTTGAACGTAAATGCCGCTATTGCCACGCCCCTGCCCGCGATCCTTCGGCTGATAGGGCAAGCGAAACTCGATGTGCAACTTGTGGCTGCCGAATTTCTGTTTGCTGGTAACGCCTTGCATCAGCAGACCATCTTCCGACAACCGTCCACCCTCGAAGGCGTCGGCGTTTTTGCCGTCGAACAGCACCACCGCGCCCTCGGGCGGTTTGGCGCCAAGCGTCGGGCTTTTGCGAACGGTCTTCTTCAGCACTCCCGCCTTGTCGCCTTCCTTGGCTTTCACGGCCAACTTGCCGTCGGTGAGGGTAGCCGTGCCATGTGGACACTCGAAGACGACGGTATCGCCGTCGCGTTTGCCATCGACGACCATTTTATCCGACTTATCCCAACCGTCGCCGGGCAATCCACCTTTGTGAACGACGGACCGAAACGCGCCGTCCCCCAGAGCGATAATCTGCACGCCGATCTTCTCGTCGCCCACCTCGCCGGTGTACTCTCCCTGTAAAGGAAAGTCGGCATCGGCTTTTTCGGGGTCCGTGTATCGTGGCCCTTTTGCGAGGCCAGCGCTCGCCAAGATCCCGACAACAACCAAAATGCCAGCAAATAAACGTAGTTGTTTCATCATGTGATTCTCCTTGAAGTCCCCGTTTTCAGTGTCCTTGAATCCTCATTGCACCAACGAAGCGCGACACCCAATCTAGTACGGCCGAACCTGTAGTTCAAGCGACTGTGGCCGTCCCAATCGTCGCCGGACCAACTTCACCCTTTACATGGCGGCTTGTTTCAGCAAGAATAGTAACCAACATCGTGTTGGAAAAGCGGCTCCGGTGGCCCCGGGGTCGCGGTTTTTTTTGGTTTGTTGGTAAAAGAAGGTCGTCATGTCTGAGTCCCTCCCCATGACCCGCACTGGTTATGACAAAATCAAGGCCGAGGTCGATCGCCTGAAAAACGAAGAGATGCCCAAAATTGCCGATCGGATTGCTGCCGCACGCGCCGAGGGCGATTTGAGCGAAAATGCAGAGTATCATGGGGCGAGGGAATCTCAAGGAATGTTGCAGGCGAAGATCAATCTGCTTTGCGACAAGCTGGCCAGGGCGACGATCATCGACCCCAGCAAAGTGCCAACCGACGAGGTGGCTTTCGGGGCAACGGTCAAGGTGCTCGACCTCGACTACGACGACGAAGAGGAGTTTACGTTGGTCGGCGCTGGTGAGGAAGATCTCGACGCCGGAAGGATTCTCGCGTCAAGTCCGCTCGCCGCCGGCCTGATGGGGCAAAAAGTCGGAAATGAAGTAGAGATTCCCGTGCCCAAGGGAACACTGAAATTCAAAATCCTAGAAATTCGCTACGACCAGATGTGATCCCCACACATCTACGGCCGTGAAAGGGGGTAACATGTCGAATTATCAACATCCGCAGCAGGGGTACCCTCATCAAGCGCCGCCCGCCAGGTCAGGCAGCGGCCGCTGTTGTCTGTTTGGTTGCCTGGGTTGCCTTGGCGTTGTTGTTCTCGGCGCGATCATCGGCGGCATTTTGGTTTATTTCTTTGGCCGCATCTGGATCGCCGACCTCATGAAACCCGTGCTCGTCGAGGCGATCAAGGAATCGGGCCTGCCGGAAGATGAACAGGAAGTGCTGATCGAGCAAGCCGAGGCTGTTGCCGACGGATTCCGCAACGGTGAGATTTCCTTCGAGCAATTGGGCGGTATCATGGAGGAGATCGCCGAAGGCCCCTTGGCTCCGATGTTCGCCGTCGAATCGTTTAAGAACAACAATATCGCTCGCTCCGGCCTCCCCGATGCGGAAAGGCAGGCAGCTAATCGCATCGCTGAGCGAATGCAGCGTGGGCTTTCCGATCGTCAAGTCGACCCGGCCGAGGCTCTCAACCCGCTGCAATCCCTTTCTGAACAAAATGTCGTCACCGATGAGGACATCCGACAAGTGATCGATCAATGGAAGGGCGTGGTGGAAACGCGAGGCATCCCGGATGAACCCTATGATGTTGACTTCGGCGAAGCGATCCGAGAAGCGGTCGAACGCGGAAAGAAGTAAGGAGTAACTCTTGGCCGAAATCAATCGACCAAGGCATCTAACGCAGCTTTGAGTCTTCCCGCATCTAATCCGTGAAATAGAAACCGTTTGCGGCTGGAGGTGGCGCCCGAGATCAGTTCGATCTGAGCCACGCTAACGCCCATCACCTTCGCCAACATAGCTGTTACGGCTTTGTTCGCCTTGCCTTTCTCCGCGGGCTGGGTGACCGCTACCTTGAGCGCACCATCGTGCTCTCCGACGACCGCATTGCGGCGCGAGCCGGGCAACGCTTTCACATTCAACACCGCGACATCGGGATGACTTGCGACGTCGACCATCCGTCACCCCTGTCGTGGTATACCTTCGTAAAGCGCGGAACCGACGCGCACGATCGTCGCCCCCTCTTCAATGGCGATCTCGAAGTCGCGACTCATGCCCATCGAAAGCTCCGGCAGAATTGCCTCGTCGTCGCAACGGTTGCGAACCCCCTCCCGAAGCTCTCGCATCTGGGCAAACTCGCGCCGGCAGGCGTCTGCGTCGCTCTGCCGACCGGACATCGCCATCAAACCCTTTATATGTACGTGGGGCCAATCGTCCGCTCGACCAATCAGGGGCCCAATTTCCGCGGCAGTGAAACCGTGTTTCGATTCATCGCCTGAGATGTTGACTTCAACAAGAACACTGGCGGTCGTTTCGTTTGTCGCCGCCGCCTTTTCGATTGCGTCCAAGAGCCGCAAACTGTCAATTGAGTGAATCAACACGGAATGCGGTAGCGCGACCCATACTTTGTTTCGTTGTAGATGCCCAATCGTGTGCCAGCGGATTGACGGATCGTTGAGCGTTTCCGCCTTGCGCGACAAGTCCTGGCAGCGGCTCTCTCCCAAATCCCTGCAACCACTGGCGAGCAGTGCACGAATCTCTGGTTCGCCTACGTATTTCGTAACGGCAACTAACGTGATCTCCGTGGCAGCTCGCCCTGCGCGGCCGGCGGCCTCGGCGATCCGTTGACGCACGCAAGTTAGATTATCGGCGATCTGATGTTCCATCGGCTCTGCAAGTCTGGTCCGCGATTCTGCACACTACTGGATTTCGATCATGGTGGTTATATTGCCCGATCGTTTGAATCGTGCAAGCAGGAACTCAGTCGACAGATTATGCCCCAACACGGTTCGATTGGCACGGCCATCCAGGGCGCGATACAGGAGCCACTGCTGATTGCCAATCTGTACTCGATAACCGACAGCCCGGTCCCTTCCAAGGATTTCTAGTTTCTGAGCAACGGTTAGTTGTCGCCAAGTAAGCTTTTTCTTTAGCCGCCTCGGGTCAAGATCGATGAATAATGGCGCGAAGAGCGCTCCGGCGTTGTCGACGGACATACGCAGATGAAGCCCGTCCTCGCGCATCTCCAATCGATCGTCATCGGCACTGCTGCGCCACTCGAGCAGCGCCAGCGGCAGCACACGGGCACGATCCTTGCCGGCGAAGATCGTTCCTTCCCAGGTCTCGTCTTCCGCTCGATACCCAACATCTTCCCTCAACGGCAGCCGGCAATGATATGTGATGCCGGCGGTCTCTTCGGCGCCCAACACCGCGTCGGAAAGCAACGCGAATTTCTCGTCGCGCGCCAGATAAGCCTGCCGTTGAATCTTCCACCCGTTACTCAGCGCCGCTTCCAGTTCCAGATAATCTCCATCTTCATCAGATACCCAGCAGACTTGTTCCCAATCGCTATCGATCGTGACCGCCTGTTGTCCGATCGTGATGTCCGGCATCGTATCGCCGCTCGCGATCACCAGTCCCCCCACCTCCAACTCACAAACGTACTGTCTACCACCGTAGACGATCGACAACCGCTCGCCCTTCTTCGACCATGCCGAACGCAAGCAGGCAAGCTCCGCCCATTCCGACTCGTATGAGACCTCCGGCAGGTGTTTCTCGGGCATCTCGCCAAACTTCTTGCCGGTTTTTGGCAATGCCGTGGCGACGATCGCCTCGTCTGCCACATCCCCCGCCACATCCACTGCCGCGAGGAACAGCCCCGGCGTCCACGTGCTTGCTCCGTTCTTCGAAAACGTCCCCGTGCCGTCGCTACGGGTCATCCGCAGAAACTGTCGCACCGCCCATTCGAATTGAAGGCTCGCCTCCTTCGACAAACGCAACTTGTCGATTTCCTTGAGCATCAAGCCGCAGCGAGTCCAGCTCGAGACAAACGCTCTTAGGTTGAAAAGATTCGCGCAATGCGGCATCCCCTCGCCGTCCGACAGTTCGACGATGCTCTCAGACAGCAGTTTCGCTGCCCGCTTGCCCCAATCACTGAACTTCACGAGCTCCGAAAACTGGTGGGCGATCGTCATTGGAAGTTCCGCACCAAGCCAGACATTGGTGATCGGATCTTCGGCCGAATCGGTCTCCATGGCCTCCTCGGCAATCGCGGCAAGAACCGCCAGTAATTCCCACCACATGTCTTCTTCTACGTCCAGATACGGCAGGGCGTGGCACCACGCAAGACACTCGATCGCAAAATCGGCGTCCATACCCCGGCCCTCGGCCTCGGCGATCCATGCGCCGACTTCTTCAGCGATGATGGTGCGATCGACACCTTTGTCGTCACAGGCGACACCGACCAATCGCTGAACCAATGCAATAGTGTCCTCGGTGAACGACGAACTATTCAAAGACCAAACAAGTGGGTGTTGCTTGGTGGAAGAATACGCCTTTGGCGGCAGTCGCCGCTGACGACGACGGGCCAGATACTCCCGCCACTGTTGCCACGTGTGAATCGCGTATCGCGGACGAAACTTCTGTGCTTCCGTACGAAATTGGCCATCCTCAACCGACATCGAGTGGTTTCTCACTTCCTGATTGTTTGTCTCTGCTGTGTTCACAATCATCCTTGGCATATAATCAGCGGTAAATGCGGTACTTGATTTGCACAAACGCGGGCACTCGGCGTCTGCCGATATCAGAGATTCCCTGTGTGCCCCATATGTTACCCGATTTTGGGGTTTCCTAAACGCCCCCTAGAATTCAAACACGACGGAGAACAACCGATGCAATGGCCAACACGGTTCTTTTTACCGACGGCAATTCTGCTGGCACTGGTGGTGCATCTATTCGCGGTGCAGAAGACGTTTGCTGATGAACAGCCCACCGAATCCGACGCGTCTGCGGCGAAAGACGAAACAGATGAACCAAAGCCAAAGGATCCGCCCGGTCTCGTCCGATTACATCCCAAAAATCCTATCTGGATCGAACCGAAGCGAAAGATCGTCATCGTCGACGGCAAGATTTGTCTCGATGAAGGTCAGCTCGAGATGTTTGCCTGTCCCGCCGGAACAAAAGAGCACGAAGCTGTTGTTGCCGTAACAGCCAAAGCCCAACTGGTTCACGCAGCACTTTTGGCGGTAGGAGCGAAACCAGGCAGCCCCGTCCGATTCGACCCGATCTACCGGCCAGTTCACGGTACAGAAGTTGAGGTTCGAGTGTTATGGACGGACAAAAACGGAAAAAAGCACAACGTACCGGCCCAAGAAATGGTGCGAAACGTGGAAACGGGCAAAGCGATGCAATCGAATTGGGTGTTCGGCGGCAGCGGGTTCTACATCGACGAGGCAACCGGCGAGAAATATTATCTTGCCGAAGACGGTGACATGATCTGTGTTTCTAATTTCGGCACAGCAATGCTTGATGTCCCCATTCAGAGCAGTCAGGCAACGGGGGGACTACTATTTGAAGCCTTTACCGAAAACATCCCGCCGGTCGACACAAAAGTCCGCCTCGTCTTGATTCCAAAAGTGGATCGGCCCAAAGAGACGAAAAAGGACGAACCCAAGGGAGAAACGAAAAAGGACGAGTAAGACCCGCCCTAAAGTGGCCCGGGAACGAAAAACGCGCCCGCCACGGCCACGACCCCAACCGATAGGCCAATAGCAGCGCCGAGGATTGCCAACACCATTCCCAATCGGGTGGCGCCCTCTTTGTCTCGCGCCATGGCTCCTTTTTTGATCGCCTGCAAATCGCAACGAGCCTTGAAAAAGGCAGGCAAGGAAAACACCAGCGCAAACATACCCAATGGCGCGAATTGGTAGAGAAACGCCATCGAAAACAAGAATAAAACCCCCAAACCTGCGAGCACGAGTCCGACAACCGCCAGACCGATGATCTTCCCCGGTCGCGGCGCCAAAAACGGTTCGAATTCGTCTGGTGCGTACTCAACTTGCGTCGCTTGGGTGTAGTAGGGATTTGAATCGTCGCCTAATTCCGCTCCAGCAACATCGTCGGCAAATGGATTGTCACCATGCTCATCCGAGAAGGGGTTTCGGCCATCCTTGTCGCGATAGTTGCTCGGCATTGCGCCCCCTACACACCGATGCGGCAGTGTTCCAACATCTCTGCGGCCGTTGACACGTAACTAACCAAGAACGGCCCAAACTCAGCGTATCTTGCGCTTGCTTCATCGAAGCGCATGCGATAAACGATGTCCTTCAGGAACGCGGGGTTGGCCGCCCAGAGCGTTACCCCCCATTCCCAGTCGTCCAAGCCAACTCCGACGGTAATCAGCTGAGAAACCTTGCCGGCAAACGCCATCCCGCTTTGCGCGTGCTCCGCCATCATTCGATTGCGTTCATCGAAGGGCAAGGTGAACCAGTTCTCCCCCACCCTGCGTTTCTTGTTCATCGGATAGAAGCAAGTTGCTGGCCAGGGCGGCAGGTCCGGCGTGAGTCGCTGTTTGCGCATCATTGGCTCACGATTCTCGTACGCCTTGACCTTGGCCGTAAATGTGGGGCTGTCTTCCGTTTCTCCATCGTCGATCAATCGCCGGGTGTACTGCTCGACGGACGGCACGTATTCCGAAACTTCCGTCACCGAGACAAAGGAGTAACCAGTCTGTAGCGCCGGCCCCAAGTCGGAAGCCATCAACCTCTGATGGACGGCATCTATCTTGAGCGGATCGTCATCCATCAGCATCAATCCAAAGTCCGCCTTGTGCCCGCCGACGATCGACGTCTGCAGCCGAGCCGGAGCCTCTACGCCATCCGGGGCGAGGACCGAAACGACCTCGTCGCAGCCAGACTTGATATCCTCCGGTCCCATGGTTGCGAGCGTCGCCCGATCAAACTCGTAGTACAGGTGGCTGCAATGCCAACCCTCGTGCAGTTTGACGGATGGTTCGGGCGGTGGGGAACTGGGGCGATGTCCGTGGCTCATGGAAACAAAGTCTCTGCAAAAGTTGTCAGATGGTCGGCACGGTCGTCAACGGTTGCCGGAAGCGGCTCGTACGCCGCGTGGAACATTCTAACTGCCGCCCAAGTCCGCCGATAACAATTGGCGCGCGGAATGAGACCAATACCGCGAAAACGAATGCAAAGAAACGAAACAGCGCCGCCGCACATGGTTCAATCGCAACGACTTACAGGCTACGACAGCAACCGATCAACACTGTCCATCAGGCGGTCCATGCTGAAAGGCTTGCGGATATAATCGTCTACCCCTAGCATTTCGGCGTAGGCTTTGTGGCGACTGCCTTCGTTCGCTGTGATCATAATGACGCGGACCGGCACAGCGTGCGTGCGGCGGAGCTTCTCCAAGACGAGAAATCCAGACCGTTTGGGCATCATCATATCGAGAATCACAAGATCGGGATCTTCCCGCTCAACGAGTGCCAAGCCCTGATTTCCGTCAAACGCGGCAACGATTTCGTGCCCGCGAGCCTCGATGGCATGGCGAATCGATTCGATGATTTCTCGGTCGTCATCGACGATCAGGACTTTTTTGGCTCGACCGGGCGAATCCTCTTGAGCCGCTTCATTCTTCGCATCTTCCGCCATGGCCAGTTCCACTCCGACACTATCAAAACGCGACAAGAGCCGCGTGCGCGGCCCAATCCCTTGTACGTAAACATCTATGCTTAGCCGAGGCCGGGGCGTTTTGCAAGGACGGAGAAGGGCAAATACCACCAATTCGACGGAAAAACGATCTCGTTCCCCACCTCACTCAACGGGAGAGTGCTGTCGCAGGGGACAAAACGAATTGCACGGGATTAGCGGCAACGGGCGAAATTGTGATTCCGTGTCGCATTGCTCCCGATATGTTGGTAATTTCAGGCTTCCCCAACTCGATACGCTGGTTGCGGTTGGGAGCAATCTGGCGAAGAAACTGGTCGTTTTGGGATGAAACGACGATCGTTGCCGCGAATAACTCCGTAACAGAACTAGTCCCACTCCAATTTCCGATCTAACTGGTTCACTATGCTCGCTTTCCTTAGTCACCTCACCATTTCCATTACAATCGTCACTGCTCCGGCGGCGGTCGGGCCTGACGCCGCACCATCGACAGAGACAATTGACAGCCTGATCACCGATCTCGGTTCAGCCAGCTTCATCAAACGCGAGGAGGCAACTCAGCGGCTGTGGGAAGTAGGGGCGCCGGCCGAAGCAGCACTTCTAAGTGCTGAAAAAAGCCCCGACGCCGAAGTCCGCCGCCGCGCCCGAATTGTGCTGGGGCGATTTCGTCTTGGCATTTATCCAGACACCCCGAAAAACGTCGTCACTTTGATCAGACAGTTCACGTCCGGCGATTCGACATCCAAGCGGCGCGCTTTCAACGAACTACTTGAAAGCAACGAACTCAGAACGGCGATCCGGCTACTGCGGCAGGATACACACAACGAATTGACGCATCAACTAAAAGGCGAGTTGGCCAAACAGATTCAGCGACTTGTCGCCACATCGGGAGATCTCGATGATGCAGCGAGTGATTTGACCGAGGCCGTTCGCTTGGCTGCTTATGACGATGATGGACGCCGCCGACTAGCTGCCTACCTGTTGCTGACGGGCGGTATCGACGCCGAGATTCGCCAGTTGCAAGCAATTGGCAACGACGTCGGCAATGACGACTTGCGGCAGTTGTTCTACCTGCATCGCATCACCGGCGATCGTTCGGCGATGCTGGCGGTTGCTGCAAAAATCGGTGACTCCGACCTGATTGAGTCGGCATTGATCGAGTTGGGCCGATGGGGGCAACTCAACGAAACGCTCAAGGCCGCTGGCGACGTCCTGCCAGACGACTTCTTTGCTCACCTCAAATCGTTGGGCCGTCGCGCCGTCTTCGCCAAGTACGCGAACGATGAAGAGGGATGCGCCGCGGCGATCGCCGAGCTCAAGGAATTGGCGACCAGTCAACCCGACGAAGCCTGGTCCTGCGCTCGAGCGATGCTGCTCTGCGAGGATATCGTCACGGCGGAAGAACTGCTCAAGAAGAACGATGAAGGTTCTCTCATCGAGATCCACCGGTTCCAGAATCGCTTCGATGACTTGTTCGCAACATTGGGAGTGGATGCCCCGCAATCCCCTCCGACCTCGTGGATGACGATGATCACAAAGGACGCTACGGACGAGGATCGCGAAAGACACTTCTTCAAGGGGCTTACGGTCGTCGGCCTGCTGGATTCCGTCGGTCACCGTGATAACGCCATCAAGTTGCTGGGGGAGTTGTACGAGTCGGCCAAACCGAACGATGCCCTGCCAACGCATGAGGTCATCGTTGAAGAGTTCGCCATGGGCCTCGATGAGAAGGCCTTCACCCACGTCGAGGAACTGCTCGAAGACAATCAACCTGGCTCTGTGCTAAACCTCTTCTTCTCGTCGAGAGCCAGTGCAGCGGAATTGCTGTGGCTCGAACAGTTGAAGCATCCAAATCCTCCAACGCCGCGCAAGACGTTTGAAAGGATATACCGCATCCTCAGCAACTCGCCAAACACCGACGACATGGCGTTCGTGGAGATGCTCGTGCACGACACGATCGCCCAAGTCGACGAGCAGAAACCAGAGAGCCCGCTTCCCGACGAATATCGTGAAGCGATCAGCGTTCTCTCCGGGCTGGCTCTTTTCGTTGACAAACCAGCCTGGGCAATCGAACTACATGAGGCAACCGATCCGTGGAATACGAACAACGCGCGGGCACAGTTGGCAATCGCTGACTTGTATGCCGACCTCGAAGACTGGCCCGCCGCTGCAAAACGATATCGGAAAGCGCGTGAGGCGGACCCGACGGACGCGGCCGCCACCTACTTTTTCGGCCATGCACTTACCAAAACGGGAGCCCCTGCCGAGGGCGAGCGATTGATGAAACTGGCCGAGGTTCTGCCACTTCATGACGCTTCTACCCGCGCGTTCTTGGCATCGGCGATGGAAGATCGAGGACATGCCGAAGCCGCCCATCGACAATGGGAGTTCATATTAAATGTCGGTCGCCCAGGCGGCTGGGAACTGGATCAAGCTGCCCAATCGTTGGCCGGTAGCCTCGGCGAATCGAATCCCGCCCGGGCGGCGCATCTTTGGCGACGACTTGCGTTGCGCGGCGTCGAACCCCACACGTCATTCGGTGCCGTCCGTCACTACATCACTTTGCCAGCGATGGTTCACCGCTGCCAAGCACGTGCGGCCCTTGCGAAAGCGGAATACGAAACAGCGGTTAAACAAATCAACATCGTTGCGAACCTGGCCCCTGGCGACACAACCGTCGCTCTCGACTTCGTGCCGCCACTCGACGCCGCCGGACAGACGGAAGCTGCTGACCAGGTCTTTGGGAGGTTGTACAACTACCACGATGCGCTCTGTCATTCCTACCCTCGCAGCGCGATGCACCTGAATAACCTGGCTTGGATGTGCGCCAAGTGCGATAGGCGACTGGACGAGGCGTTCGCCAAATCGAACAAGGCTGTCAACTTGGATCCCAAACCGGCATATCTCGACACGCTTGCCGAACTGCACTTCATGCGAGGTGAAACGGAAGAGGCAATCGCACTCGAAAAGCGATGCATCGAACTCGACCCAGACGAGCCTATTTACCGGGAACAACTCGATCGGTTTCAGGAGTGATCGCTACTCACGCGCTGCATTGTTGGGAAGCAGGTGTTACCCCGCTCTGCGGACAGTGGCCTCCCGCCCACCACCGGCCGTTTGGTTGCGGCCAAATGCCACCGTGAGTAAACTGTACGCACTCGCCAGACAGGGCCCGGCCTGCTGACAACTGACTACTGACTACTCCCAACTCTCCGCCATGACTCTTACGCCTGAAGAACGCGATCGTTACGCCCGCCAGATGGGCCCCGGAGTTCTATCCGAGGAGGGCCAGCTACGTTTAAAGAATTCGACGGCATTGGTTACTCGCGTGGGCGGCATGGGCGGCCCTGCGTCTCAAACGCTCACCATGGCCGGCGTTGGTCGCGTGATCATCGCCCACGGCGGCGACATGATCTCGCCCGACCTGAATCGACAGGTGCTCGGCAGCGAAAGTGTGCTCGGTAAGCCTCGCGCCCCCCATTTTGGCGAATACCTGAAGACGATGAATCGTTTCGTCGAGATCGAAGCAATCGATCACGAACCGGACGACGAAGAAGCGGAGCAACTGGCAACTCGCTGCGACATCATCGTTTCCTGTCCGCCCACGTTCACCGAACGTCTTCGGCTCAATCGTGCGGCGGTAAGCGCCAAGATCCCGTTCATCGACGCCGCCCAATGGGGCATGGCCGGCACGCTGATCGTCTGCAAGCCAGGCGAAACGGCATGCCTGCAATGCGCCTATCCCAAAGCGCCGCCGTTCGAGGAGTTCTTCCCGGTTGTGGGCGGGATTTCGGCCGCGATTGGCGCGATGGCCGCGCTCGAAGCAATCAAAATCCTCAGCGGCACAGGCGTCGTTCTTTTTGGTAAAATGCTGTCCTACGACGGGTTCGCTGGCCGTGTTGATGTCGTCGACATGACGCGAAACCCTGACTGCCCCTGCTGCGGCAACACATCGCCATCCGACGCGTAGGCGAGGGACGAACTGAGTGCCGATCCGCCCCTCGCCTACGCTTCCAGCTAGGATTATGTTGCCGATCGCAAGACTGGAAGGAAAGAAAGCATGAAGATCACGCTGGTAGTCACCGGGCGATCGTATCACCTTACCAAAAACATCCCCTCGCAACTCGAACTCGACGCAGGTTCGGGGTTGGGCGAAGCGATTTCGACGATCAACGACCATTTGCCGACTGAACAGCCTCTGCCGCAATCGTGTCTGATCGCCGTCGGCGGCAAGCATGTTGGCACGGTTGGAACCCATCCGCCGACAGATCTGAATGACGGCGACGAACTCGTGATCATCGCCCCGGTCGCAGGCGGATAGATTCTGCGCCGTAACAACCAAACCGACGCGCACCGGAAAGACCGGATGATGGGACCATCAGACACTATCCAAGAAGATCAAGCGGTAAATCAGCGATGTCTCTCAATCGCTTACCGTCAACCATTATTTTCAAGAGGTTTTCCGCTTCCGAGTTCTCCATGTCCGCGACACTTTCGATCAACTCGGGTAACGCGAAATGGTACACACAATCTAGGTCACCGGTTCCAAGGGCCAATGACGAAATACGACTTGGCGTTGGCTCCGCCGTAATCACCATGATGTGTGGAGCACGTCCTTTTCGGTTGCGCAGTAGGTTCAATGCTTCCGATCTGGCATTCTGAGCTCTATCCGATCGAATGGTCCACTTACAGGAAATGCTTGCGTGCATGAACGGAACTACTGAATTTGCCGCTCTCTGCGGTGTCTTGACCGCGACCTCGTCGTCGACAACCGACTCATTTTGGTTAACCTGTTCATCCGAATAGGGGACCCGGAACACAACCACGTCGGGCGAGATCGTATACTCCTGGCCCAACGACGCGGCCAGTTCGGAATGATCGCTCAAAATACGCGCTAGATCTTCCAAGTGGGCGTATTGTTCAAAACTCGCAATTGCACTTCTTTGCCGTCCACCTACATGAACAACCGACCATTCGCCAGGACGCAAGTGCAGCAATTTGTGGAATGCATCATCGATAAATGACCGGCAAGTGGCCTCGAAACTATTTCCTGCAGTTTGCCCGGCAGCTTTGGCAACGTGTTCAAGAGGGATGCCTATTCGCTCAATGACTTTACTAGCAACAGCGATACTAAACCTATTGCTTCTGTCGGCTATGCTCGGGACGCCGTCTCCATTAACGGTTAAGATCGTCCGCAGCAGGGTTTGGTGAAATCCCGCACGAAGCCGCTTGAGTGAAGTCGAATTCATGATTGCCTCAAATCAGTAGACGCTGAACGTCGCCGCTCAGCCTCTCTTCCGAATCCACAACGAACTGTTCGTTCAATTCGACGAGTAGCGATTTCCGATTCAGTTCCGCCGCTGCTGCGCCAGTCGTGCCCGAACCAGAAAACGGATCAAGCACCGTGTCTCGTTCCTTGCTGCCAAGACGGATGCACCGCCGTGCTAATTCACAGGGAAATGCGGCAGGATGCCCTTTGCCATTCGGGTCGGGTCCCAATACCCAGCAATTCCTCAAATTCGCGCCCGTCGGTTCTCGCAAACCTTCGTTGTCGTAGTAGTATTTCGCATTTTTTGCAAAAAGAAAGATCGCCTCCGTTGCGTTTGATGGCCGATTGCGAACACTCTCCGGCATGGGGGCCTTCTTCACCCACGTGATATGAGATCGCAATATCCAACCGTCTGCTTGAAGACCAAATGCGACCCGCCAAGGCAATCCCATGAGATCGCGGTCCTTCAATCCCCAACATTCGGGGACTTTGCAATTGCGTCGTTGGACGAGTTTTCTCGTATTGCCGACCTTGGCGTTTGGGCCACAGTTCCCCGTACCACCATTGCGAGCGTATCCGTCACCCACATTCAGCCAGAGCGTTCCGTCTTCGGCAAGAACACGTCGAACTTCACGAAACGCCTTGACTAGGTTTTCGACATACTCGATGGGTGTTGGCTCTGCCCCAATTTGCAGGTCATGGTCGTAGTCACGTAACCCCCAATACGGCGGAGACGTTACACAACACTGTATTGACGCAGGCTCGACGTCTTTCAAAACTTCACGGCAATCTCCCTCTAGGATTGTCGTGTCCGGCCCCAGGCTTATAGTTCGTTTGTTGCTCATCCGTTGGCCTCAGAAAAAACCACCTTGTTAAACGGCATTCCCCACCCCCGTTTCCTATTCCTGGTTGAATTCCAATCTCTAATACCATACCCCAGGCATTACGATTTTACTTAACTTCAACAACACTCGACAAGCGGCCCATGAAAAACAGATTCGAGTGGAGTGGTTGATCTTGAAATGTGAGTTCGTTGAAGGGCAGGTCCTGCCCTACACTGTGGCCGCCGCGACATCGAGTTTGCCATCACGCAACAGTATTGTTCGCCTGGCGTAGCTGGCCGCCTGTTCTTCATGCGTGACGAGAAGAATCGTCACGCCTTCTTGATCGAGACCCGCCAACATCTCCAACACGGCCCGCGCGTTTTCAGGATCGAGGTTTCCCGTGGGCTCGTCGGCGAGCAGCAGTTTGGGGCGGTTCAATAGCGCTCGCGCCATGGCCACCCGCTGCCGTTCGCCAGCACTCAACTCGCCCGGACGATGCGAGAGTCGATCACCAAGATCGAAACGCTGGAGCAACTCGCTCGCGTACTGCTTCGACTCCTCTTCGCCGGATTCTTCGTGCCGAGCAACCAGGACGTTATCGAATACATTCAGATAGGGCAGCAGGTGAAACATCTGAAACACAAAACCGACCTGCTGGGCACGAAACTTCGCTCGTTGCGAGATGTTCAACTCAGCGAGATGCTCGCCGGCTACGATCAATCGGCCCGAGGATGGCGCGGCCAAGCCTCCCACGAGTGTCAACAGAGTTGTTTTGCCGCAACCGCTCGGCCCTCGAACGGCAACGAATTCACCGTCCTCTATACCGAGCGACACATCGTCCAGCGCACGAACTTCACCTTTTTCCGTCTGATAGACCTTGCTGACGTTCTCCAGTTCGATCATTGATCTGACGATTCCTTGGGTTGCTCTTCGGGTGTTGATGTTGCGGGAGCGTCCTCTTCCGGCCTTTCCGATTCGTCCTTCTTCTCTTGCGGGACGATCAACTGCGGAAACAGATCGGCGATATCCTGCTCGTTGCCTTCTTCCGCCCCAAAGTGGTCGGCCATTGTCTCCGAGACCTTTTCCCAATCGTGCTGCGTCAGCAGGTCGACACCCGGGTTTTGGTCCTTCACCGTACACGAGCAAGGGCCAGTCAACCAGAATCCCACATCGATCAGGTTGTCATAGGTAATCCCTCGGCCCACGTACGGCGGTAGCGCCCGACCGCGGCCATAAACGGGGAAAAGCATCGGATGCTTGAGCGTGGGCAAGTCGGGCTCGATCGCCAGCAACGTCTTGACGAACCATTTCTCCTGCTCGTCAAATCGGTCGACTTTCATCAGCTTGAAAGTGTGACTGGGCGGCGGAACTTCTTCCCCGTCTTTCGGCTCGGGCAGGTAGGCTTCTTCCCCAAGCCGCAACTTGCCGCTACTGATGGCGTCGACGAGTTTTTTGGCTTCTTGTTCCGCCTTGTCGGTCGCCTTTTCGTCTTTGTTGGTCAGCAGGACGAGCACACCCGTCGTTTTGCCATCCATCGCCTTGATTAGTTCCTTGTTCTTTGGCGAGGCGACCAAACCGGGGATATCCTCCTTGGTGATATCCCCCTGGTAAACCCAACCCCACATGGGCGAGATCAGAAGATAAGTCGGTGTCGGCGGATTTTTTTCCTTCCACTCTTTGCGGATGTTCGGTGGCAAGCTGCGTAATTCGGTGTCTTTCGACACGTCCACCTCGATCACTTCGAGGTTCGTCCACTCCGGGTCCGTCTGCGACAGCTCATCTAACTCCTCGTGGAACTTCTTCACGCCCTCGGGGATCTCTTTGTCGTAGAGGTAAAAAAGACCGTACGGCTCGCGCATCCAACGATACGTGGCGTATCGATAAACAGGCGTGGTGCAGGCAAGCAATGGCATGATCTGGGCCAGCGCACCGACGATCACAAACGCTGCCGCAACGCGACCTGTCAGAAGCACGTTTTTCGTCCGATTCGTCATCTATATCCTCCAGGTTAACTGTCGATATCAACCACCCAGCATAGATTTACCCAACCCAAGCGACAACCGTCGCTAGTTGGCGAAAACAACGCCTCAGCGGGGCAATTGATTGACGGGAGGGCCGTTTTCCGACGAAAAACCCCCGTCGTCGCTCGTCGCCAGCAACATGTTAAGATCGCTCGGGTCCGCCGAATACTCGATGACCTCACCCGATTTGACCTCAATCCGCACATCTGCCAATTTCTTCGCTTCGTCACGGTTGTGCGTCACATGCAACGCGGTTACACCCGTTTCACGCTGTACACGTTTGAGCATCAAGATCATCTCAGCCCGAGTGTCGTCATCCAGGGCACTGAGCGGTTCGTCCAAACAAAGGATCGTGGGCTTGAAGGAAAGGGCCCGACCGAGCGCCACACGTTGTCGCTCCCCGCCCGACAGTTCATGCGGCCGCCGTTCGAGCAGCCTTTCAATATGCAGCAACTCGGCCAGTTCTTTCACTCGTCGCTCGCGTTTGTCCGCCGGCCACTTGCGAACGCGCAAGGCGAATTCAAGGTGTTCTGCCGCCGTCATCATGGGGAACAGCGTGCCATCTTGGGGTACCAATCCGATGCCCCGTTGTGCGGGCGGAAGATGCGTGACATCCACGCCGTCAAAGAGGATCTCACCAGTTACGACTCGCCGAAGTCCGCACAACGACTCCAACAGCGTCGTCTTGCCTGAGCCTGTCTTGCCCATCAACACACCGTAGCGGCCCGTCGGCAGAACGAGATTCACGTCCGCCAGCACAAAGCCGCCAACTTGCACGGTCAGGTATCGCGTTTCGATCACGGGGCAAATCCTCGGTTGGCGCGTTCGGCTCCGCCCAACACACGCACTAGCACCAAAACAGTTAGCGCAATCGCCACCATCAACAGCGAAACACCAACCGCACCTTCTATGTTACCAATGCTCAGTTCGAGATGCACGCTCACAGGCAGGACTTCTGTTCTTTTTCGCGTCGAACCGGCGAAGACCAGAATGGGACCGAATTCGCCCAGCGCCCGCGCCCACGCCAAGGTTGCGGCGGTGAGAATACCTCGCTTGGCTTCAGGAATCACCACAAACCAAAACGCCTGATTGCGGCTGCAACCAAGCGTCATCGCCACCTGCTCGCGGCGAGGCGTGATTTCGTCAAACGTGGCACGCAATGTCCGGACGGCAAACGCACTGGCCACAGAGAACTGTGCGATGATCACGGCCGGAATGCTCAACGCGATCGAAAAGTAGTCGTCGAGATGTTTGAGCGGCGTCTGGCGAAATAAAATCAGCAAGCTAAGGCCGATTACCAGTGGCGGCAGGAAGATGGGAATGTCGAGAATCGCGTCGATCAGCGCTTTGCCGCGAAACTCCCAGCGAGACATCAAATACCCAATTGGAATCGCCACCCATAATGACAGAATGGTCGTGATCGAACAGGAGATCAAACTGAGCCACGTCGCGTAGCGGATTTCCTCGCTGACCAAAATCGCCCCCACGCTACGCCATTCTTTGGCAGCGTAAAATACGTCGGCCAACAACATGGCGGCAATCAGCAATATGTAGAACGCGGCCAGAATTCCCAGCCCCAGAAAGAAGGGCCAATCGGGAAGCGGGCGGTGCAACCTGCTTTCAGCAGAGTCCGGCGCTTGGTCGGGCGTTTCTTCGCTCATGGACTGGTCGCACCTCCCAGCCAATTGAAACCACCCCGTTCGTAGCGATCGCGCATCTCCTCGGCACTGATCCGATCCATCAGCCGCTGGGTCAATTGCGGATACCTTGCGTTGTTGCCCACCGCAATTGGCTGAGTGGCGTAGGCATCGGGATCGTCGATATCCATCACCTTCAATTTGTGGGCCTGTTTGATCGTGTTCGCCCGGTAAACGATCGACGCATCGGCCGAACCCATCACCACAGCCATGACGGCGACATCGGCAGTTGTCGGATGATCCACCGCCTTTGGGTAGACCTGATTCCAAAGATCGTACTTCGACTTGCCCAGCAGCTTGTGACAAAGCGAGCCAAGTGCACTGTGTTCTGGATTGTTGATCACTACCTTCACGTCATCGCGGGCGAGATCCTCGACCGACATGATGTTCTTCGGGTTGTCCTTGTGAGCAATCAAGACCATATCCGTGCTTGCGATGTCGACTGATGGCCGAAACAGATCGTCCACCTGCCGCATGAAACTCACGTCACAGGAGAAATAGATGTCCGGAATCTGCCCCGCCTTCATGTTGCCACACAAAACGCCGCACCCGGTGTACGTGGCGTCAACGTCGACCCCCTCGCGTTCTTCGAATTCAGCGACCACCTGCTCACAAACGGGCCGATTCACCCCGCCCGAGAACATCACGATCCGCGGTCGCTCCGCCCAAGGATCACCATCAATAACGTCGTAGCCGTATTCGTCAAATATCTCCAAGCCTTTGTCCCGGGCAGTGATATAGCGGGCGAAGTGCAATGCCCGAGTCGGGGTCTTGCTCGACTTGAGCACGGCCAACGCGATCTGCTTGTCCTGTCGCCGGAACGACTTGGGCACAACGTATTCGAGTTCCTTGTACTGATCGGCGGTGGCGTTCCAAACGATTCCGGCGTCGACGAGATCCATCTTGATATCGTTGGCAACCTCGTTGACCTTCGTGCGAGCCGTGTGTTTGCGCTCCCAGATCTCATCCCAAACACCATCCGACTCCAGCAGGCTTTTCGCGACTCGTCCAATTGCCGCAGACTTCGGTTCCGGCAGAGACAGTTTGATGCTGGAATCAAGCAGGTCGTCGATGCCCTCGATCCCCTTCGGGTTTCCCTTGGCAAAAGCGATCACCGGGTACTGAGCGGCGACCGGCAACACCTCTTCGATCAGATCGTATTGACGGGCATCGTCCATATAGGCGAGGTCCGCCGCCAAGTAGAGGTCGCCACTACCACGGGCCCGCATCGCTGCCAACAGATCGCCTGACCCCTGGTAGTCAGCCTCGACGCGCACGTTGTATTTCTTCTCGTATTCCTTCGCGATCTCCTGAATCGGTAATCGAATACCCGCCGCGCAATACAGAGAGATTGCGGCTCCCGTCTCTTTTTCATCACCTCGCTCGTCCGTCGGAGAGGTATTCGGCCGCGTCCCCACGTACAACGCCCCGACCAAAACGATGACCGCCAACACGGACAGACCCAGAATGTGACCGACACCCAACTTCATCGTATCACCCTGCCAAACAACCGACGAACGACCAAACCGTTCAGTTTATCACCTGAAATTGGTCGCAAACACCCTTCGAGGCCAGAAACCGGTTTCCCGAACGTTACTTAACGGGAAACCTGGGATGGTCAGCCGTTTTCCACCAGGGAAGCCCCGCAAAGTCGACGGACACATAAGGAGTTCACATCCGCGGTCCATCGCTATGAGCACGAATGTGTGTTATGGGGGCGAAGACACCGCGCACAGGCAAACGTAGTTACGCCAATTCGAGTCGCAATGTATTCAGCGCGTGCTTGGCGGCAATGTCGGCGACGATGGCGGGGTGGGCGGAGTATGGTCGCTCGAACTGTTTGTCGATTCCGTCGCCGGCGAACACCACATGCAGCGTGCGCGGCGCAAGTGGATCCTCCTCCCCGGACGGCAGATCGCCAGCAATCAGCGCCCAATCGGCACCACGCTGCAGGCGCAGCACCTCGGCCATCTTTGGAAGATCCCGATCGCAAACCGTTGCGCCAACCCGTGATTGCAGCCAACGAAACGCCGACTCCGCATTGGAAAAACTCAGGCCGCCGCGAAAGACGCTCGAAACATTGGGCACGGACGCCAACCATCGCGAGATCAGGCCGTCCGTGCCCCATTCGGCAGTCACCAGCGACTGACCTCGATCGTGTAGTTGCTTCGCCACCGCATGCTGTAGCATGTCGTCGTCCTCGCCAAACACGAGGTCGCCCAAGCGTTGGTAGATTGCGTCCGCCGTCGGCTTGATAACGGCGTGGCAAGCGGTAGCGTCCGAACCGGCAGCAGTGACACGTAGCGAGATTGTGCCGCTGCTGGCGGTGATGCCGACAACTGGCTCACGACCGCGGCGTGTCAGATCGAACAGCCGTTCCTCAATAGCGCTTTCGCCCGCCCCGAAACAGCGAAGCGTGCGATGCACGACGACTTTTGGTTGTCCATCGGACATAGCGGTAATCGCCGGGGCAACCGTTCCATGCCACATCTCTTTCATCTCGCTCGGCACACCGGGCAGAGCGAACACGTGACACTTGTTGTCATTTTGTTTGACGACGACCTGAACGCCCGGGGCTGTACCATTTGGATTGGGGATCGCTTGACTACCGGCCGGGAGCATCGCCTGGACGAGGTTACGGTCGGGCATTTTGCGGCCCCGCCGCTCGAAGAGATGCCGGATATGCGTCTCCAACTCCTCGATGTGTTCGAGCAGCGCGCCGGTTGCCTCGGCCAGCGCCTCGCGCGTGAGATCGTCCTGCGTCGGCCCCAACCCACCCGTCGTGACAATCACATCGGCCCGATCGAACGCATCACGGAGAGCCCGTACATTGACGGCTAAATCATCGCCGATCGTCGTATGCTGCACGCAGATAATGCCCAAGTCAGCCATTTGTTGGCTGAGCCACGGGGTATTCGTGTCGAGTCGTTGGCCGCAAATCAACTCATCGCCAATCGCGATAATTTCGGCTCGCATCGGATTCGTATCTCTTTCGTGGGAATGCCCCTGCTGGGGCTCGACGGAGGGCAGATGGTCACCGTACCCTATCAGGCTCACATTGACAGCGGCTTTGGATCAATCGTATCATCGTTTTCTCGTGCTATCGCGCCCACGGCACACTGATCGTGGAACCGTAGCTGCGGTCGCCAGACCGCAGAAAACCTGGCAGTGTAAGTGATCGTGGCGGGTTTTTCCGCCGTCTGGCGACGGCAGCTACTGGTTGTGCCCGGCACGCTAGCATCGCCTGACTTTGTACCGAGGAACCGCTTGGGAAGCAACGCATGAGTCTGCTAGATGGGTATGAAGAAATCACGCGTAACAGCGTACCGCTTGCGCCCTTCACTTGGCTGAAAATCGGGGGGCCCGCCGAGTACCTTGTCGAACCCCGCACCACCGATGAATTGCTTGATATCGTCTCGCGCTGCCGCGACAGGGACGTGCCGGTTCGTGTACTTGGCGGCGGTTCGCGGCTAGTTGTCTCGGATGCGGGCGTTCCGGGAGTCGTTATTCGGCTGGCAGCGTCCGCATTTTGCGAAATCAAAATCGACGGTCAAACTGCGACGGCTGGCGGTGGTGCGTCGCTTTCTGAACTGGTCACCGGCACGGTTCGAGCCGGACTTTCGGGATTGGAGCACTTGGTTGGTATCCCCGGCACCGTCGGTGGTGGGCTGCGCGGCAACGTCGGCAGCCAAAGTGGAGATATCGGGCAGACAACCAAGTCGGTTCGCGTGGTCACCCGCCGCGGTGAAGTGCTCACGCGCGAAGCGGATGAACTCCACTTCGCGTACCGCCAGAGCAGCCTCGACGAGTTGGTCATTCTCGACGCCGCGTTCGAACTCGAACAGGATGAGCCCGAGACGCTCACGCGTCAAATGCAAAAGCTGTGGATTCTCAAAAAGTCGAAGCAGCCGCTTGAAGAGCATCATACCTGCTGTGTATTTCGAGATCCTCAGGGCATGACCGCAGAAGCCCTGATTGAGCAGGCGGGGCTCAAAGGCACGCGCGTCGGCAACGTCGAGATTAGCGATCGTCACGCCAACTTCATCATCGCCCACGATGGCGCATCCAGCAGTGACGTGTTGCGACTGATCGAGCTGGTGCGGACGCAAGTGGCGGACCGAACAGGCGCTCAACTACAAAACGACGTAGAAATATGGTGATGCAGCGATGAATTTGTTTCGCCGGCTGACCTGCAAAACCGAAATTTAGATAAGACGCACTCACGAATCACCGCTAGAAAGCCTGGGCCACGGAGGGTCTCTGATGGCGGCGAAAAGGAAAAACAGCTCGCACGGACTGACTTTTTTCGGTCTGCTAGCTTCTACCACCAGCTTCCTGCGACATCGCTATCGCGAGACAGCTGCCGTTCTGCTGGTCGCGATCACACTAATCGGTGGGGGCGTCTACCTCTGGAACTGGATGGGCCCGAGTGTCAACTCCGACGCGCGTTACACGTTGACCGCGGAACGTGTCGAGGTCACTTCCCAACCAGAATGGATTCCGGTCGATGTGAAAAATGAGGTTCTGGTCTACGCGTTTCAGGAAGAGCGATCTTTGCTCGACCGCGACTTGGCGCTTCAAATGAAGCAAGCCTTTGCGATGCACCCTTGGGTGGAAAGCGTACGGCGTGTCAGCAAACATAGTCCGCCCCGCATCGTCGTCGAATTGACTTACCGTCGCCCGGTCGCCATGGTCGTGGTGGAATTAGACGACAACAACCGCGGGTTGTTGCCGGTGGATTCCAAGTCCGTCTTGCTGCCCTCCGAGGGGTTTGATGCCGAAGTCGCCCGCAGCTATCCCCGAATTGTGGTCGCTGACGCAGTGCCGACGGGAACCGTTGGCACGCCCTGGGGAGATCAAAGGGTGCTTGACGGAGCCCGAATCGCAACCGTTCTGCAATCGCAGTGGCATGCTTTCGATCTGAATGGAATCGAAGAAGAGCGCATCGACGACTCGGGGCATCCGCTCGCTCAGACGACGTTCAGTTTGACCACCCAAAACGGCACAAGAATCCGCTGGGGACGTGCGCCGGGACAGGAACTCCCTGGGGAAGCAAGTGCGGATGAGAAGACAGCTCGGCTCGCCGAATACGTACGCAACCACGGCCCCTTTGGCGCTATGCAGACGCCGGTCGTTCTCGACGTACGCAACGAAGCCGGCATGTCGACGGCGAGAAAACCGGCGGACAAAAACACACCGCTATGATAGTGCGGTGATGAAGAGAACTCCGAACCGCTCAAACGCTCTCTCGCGCCGGCACGGACTCATTCTTTGCGCTGCGCTGGGCATCGACAAGTTCTTCGCGAACGATTGGCATGCCGTCCGGAGCCTCAATGCCAATACGTACCCCGCCACCCGTGACACGCACGATGGTAATGGCGATCTCGTCTCCTAAGAGGATCCGTTCGCCGACCTTCCGAGTCAGCACCAGCATACGACTTGACGCCCCCGATCGGGCGCTCCATGCCATCGAGGAGGGCCAGCGCACACCAGCCCACTGTTCGACCGTACACCGAATGATAGCAATCGCGATTCAAATATCAAGTAGCCTACCACCATCGTTTACGAAGTGGCCGCTTTGAAGGGGAATACAACCTGCCTGACGACACAGCGGGCAATTTAGGCAGTGCAGGCAAACCTCAAAACGCCGGGCCGGTCTCGCGAACTATCTGACTGATGGCCTTGAACTCTGGTGTTCCCGCCCGTTCACACCATTCAAACAGGGCCGACTCGGTGGTCGTGATGGTGGCTCCGGCAGATTCCATTCGTCGCAATGCAGTCTGATGGTCCATCGCGTATCGACTGGAAACCGCATCCGCCGCCACGAATACTCGGTAACCAGCCGCCATCAAGTCGAACGCTGTTTGTTGCACACAGACGTGCGATTCGATGCCGCACAGCAACACCTGCGTCGCGTCGCTGGCCGACAACGCCGCAACCATCGGTTCACAACCGCCACAACTGAACGTGAGTTTCTCCGGTCGATCGGGGAGCTTATCAGCAAGCTCGGGCACCGTGTCACCCAAACCGCGCGGATACTGTTCCGTCGCCAACACGGGAATCCCTAGAACGGCCGCGGCGTCGGCCAACCGGCCCGAATTCCAAACAACGTTTTCGGAATTGGTGATGTGTCGAACCAGTTTTACTTGAATGTCCACAACAAGCAGTGCCGTGGTATCGGCCGACATCAGCTCGGGGCTACGTGGTAAAGTGTGTTTCGTATCCATGGAAGGCAGGATACGTTGAAACGGACGAGCGTGCAATCGGCATCGGCTGTACGATGGGCTTTCCAGTCCGTCGATCCCTCACCCCCTCGCTGGCTCAGAAACCCCACCGTACTTCGACGGGTTAGAAAACCCATCGCACAAACGCTCAACTCGCAACCGGCAGTGACAACACAAACGACGCCCCGCCTCCATTGGGCGGTTCGATTTCAAGAAGCCCTCCCAATTCATGGGCGAGACGCTTACAAAGAGCCAACCCCAAGCCAACACCCGGCGCCGAATTCGCCGCGTCATGCACCGACTTCGAAAACGGCAAAAACAAGCGCTTCGATGCTTTTGCCGAAATCCCCGGTCCATGATCACGCACGCGCAACCGCAATTCGCTTCCCACCTTTTCCGCTTCGAGGTGAATCCGCCGATCGTCAGACATAACGGCATATTTGCAGGAGTTGTCGACTAGGTTGAAAAGGATCTGCTCGATGGCAGCGGGATCGGTTTCGACGTCGATTGGCAGCACGTCATCGCTGATCTCGAGTTCGAACTCCATTTCCGCTTGCGTCGCCCGATCGAACAATCGCTGTCCAGCACGCTCCAGAAGTTGGGAGGCCGGCATACGTTCGCGACGACCGCTGCGGCGGCCACGTTCTAGTCGCGCGTACGAAAGCACGTTCGAAACGAGATGGGTCAAACGATCGGCTTCCGCCCGCAACGTTTCCAGGTACGCTTGTCGTTTCGATTCGTCCGGCAACATCCCTTCCGCCAGCATTTCGGCGTACATCCGGAACGTCGTCAACGGGGTCCGCAATTCATGGGTCACGGCCGCAACAAATGCAGCACGCCGCTCGCTCAATGAAACGACCCCTAACAAGAGCGACGCAACCGCCAACGCCGCCAACAACATGCACGCCCAGGCCAACCACAACGAGATCCGGATGGGCGACATTCCGACATCGTTTGCCACCGCCGGCATGATCGCCTCAACGGGGTTAATCGACGCCACCTCCGGCCAAGGCGGCACGGCGACGTTGATTCGCACTGGCAGAGTCGCCAGCATACGACTTGGGTCGACGTCCTCTTCGCGAGTGACGGGCGTGAGCGTCGCCTGCGGCAGAAGGTCGGCAACTTCGGCCAGCAGATCTTTCTGAATCTTCTCCCAATTTAGCCAACACCCCTGAACGAAGACTTCCTTGCCGACCGTCACGCGACGCGCAAGCAGCAACCGTGACTCAACCCAAAGTGGTCGACTGACCCCCTCACGGACGGTGACCGGCGTCGACGAATTGATGTTGCCGTACCTTTGTTCTGAGACCGCCCGCCCGGCGTATTGCTGAAACGCACGATTGCGACGTTCGAACTGTACGCCACCTCGCCAATCCTGATCGCTCTGGTCGCGCAACTGTCCACGCATTTGCGCTGAAGGCGGTGCTGCCTGCTGTCCCGGAGCGTTCGTCGCGCCACCTTGTTGGCCGTCTTGTGGACTCGGGTTTGGCTGTGCGGCAACTTGCGCCAGTTGCTGACTCTGCACTTCCTGCTGTCGCTCAAACGATTGTTTCACCTGATCCGCCAAATTCGGAAACCCGAGATCATTGATACTGTTGCTCGCAACGACCGAGTTATTCGCTAAATCAACCTTTTGGTTGAATGCCGGTTCGTCGACCTGAAACTCAGGCAAGGTTTCTGCTGGCAACTCTTCGTAAAGCGATTGGTAGTCGACGTTGTCCTGCAGATCGCTGAGTTGCCTGTAGTTGAACCCCATGGTGTCGGTCGTTTGACCGTTTGCGAGGACGAGTTTCTGCAACTCTTCCGATTGCGGATACTGCGGCGACATGAATCCGTCCGAGGCATTCGCTTCGAAGTTGAGCAATACGAACTCGGATGGATTGACGACCAGCGGCGAAACGACGGCCTGCTGTTTTTTGACTTTGCCGATCGGTTTTTCTGTCGACGGAAGCTGTCCACCGCCTTTGGTGGTGCCACCTTCGACCAGCGCCACTTGTTTCTCGCCAAGCACGGGCCGGTAAACGAAATAGGGGCGGGCGGCTTCCTGGGCGATGATCGGCGTCAACCAGCTATCCATTCGCCAAAGCGCTTGGCTGATATCCTCTTCGAGTTCCGCGCGTTGGCGCCCCGCCTCCGCCGCGGCTCGGGCCTTTTCCGCCTCTAATCTGGCGGCTTCCGCTTCGGCGCGCGCGATCTCCGTCTGCCGGCGAGCGGTTCGCTCTGCATCGTCCAGCTCCCAAGTCTTGACCGTGAGCCACCACATCGCGGGAACGGCGAATGCTAAACACAACAGGAACCAAACCCATACCTGCCACGGGCGTCTCATCTACTCGGCCTCCCCTTCTTTGGAGAGTGCAAACATGTACCCTTTGCCGCGCACGGTGAGCACGACTTGCGGTTGTTCGGCATCGTCTCTCAGCTTCTCTCGCAGGCGGGCAATGTGCATGTCGATCGTGCGGGTCGATACGCCTTGCGGACTAATCCCCCAAACGTTCGCCAGCAACTCGTCGCGAGCGATCGCCCGTCCCGCATTGATGGCGAGATAGCGCAACAACTCCGCCTCCCGCTCAGAAAGCTCGGTACGGCCACCGTCGGGAAACCGTATCTCGCGTCTCGCCAAATCGGCGGTGCCGTTGCCGAAAGAGACATCGTGTACGTCGGTTGGGCGTTCGGGCGAACGTCGCAGCACGGCCTCGACCCGGGCCATCAGTTCTTTCACACTAAACGGTTTAACCACGTAATCGTCGGCCCCCAACCGCAACCCTTCGACGCGATCGTTTTCCTCGCCGCGAGCCGTGAGAATGATCACCGGCTGGGTTGGTCGCACCGCGCGTACCTGACGGAGGATCTCCAGCCCATCGACACCCGGCAGGACGAGATCGAGCAGCAGCAGGTCATACGACCGCCGCAGAGCGCACTCGAGCCCATCATTTCCGTTCCCCGCCTCGATGACCTCGAAACCGGCAAATTCGAGCGCATCGACGATACCCCGGCGGATTGGAGCGTCGTCTTCGACGGTAAGGAGCGTGCGAGTAGCCATCGGCATCGGCTTTCGTGCAACGGGAACAGCAGAGGTGGACACGATATTGCACCTTCAAACAGTGGAATTCATCCCTGGCGGCAAGTCAACTCGACTCGACAAAAAGCGCGCACTGAACGCCACTTAAGTCTAACCAGAAATGCCATGAAGGCCTGTAAATCGTTTGTAACAGAAGACTGCCTGATAATCATCGCAGGTGTTCGCCGGTCGTGCGACCACTGGCGATCACGTCCTCTGGCTGAACTCGACCGATCAACACCAGATTCGCATCGCTGAGCAACTCGGGCGCCGACGTAATCGTCGCCACGTTGGCGGGCAATCCTTGTCGCAGCGTCTTGTATTGTTCGGCCGTCGTAATCAAAAAGCGGTCGCCGTCACCTTCGGCGAGGAAATCCTGCGCGGCCTCCAACTCGTCTGCCCCGAACTGCCGGATGTTCTGCTTCCCGTAAAACACCCAGGACGGCTCGATCACGATATACGACGCCAGTTCGGGTCGTTCGCTACGTTGGTGGGTTTCGTCGAGCAGCGCTTCGATGCGTTGATGTCGATCGACCCGCGGGGCTACGCCGACGAAAGCCGCTAAGTCAGCAGCCACGGCTACGACCAGAAGCGCCGGCCCCAACAGTTGGACCTGCTCCTTGTGCAGCAGCGCGAAACACACGATACCGCCGGCAAGTGGAATCAAACCGATGGCCACTAGCCAGTGTTCTCCCGGCAGGAAGTGCTGCACGGCGACAACGAGTCCCACGACGATCACCACCCCGGCGGAGCCAAGCACCGTGACCGCCACTTTCGGCCACCAGGGAGCTGACTTCACCACGCCGCGTTGCAGGTGATAGATGTAACATCCGGTCAACATGGCAAGCGCGGGATAAGCCGCCAACACGTAATTGGGCAATTTCGTTTGAGCCAGCGAAAAGACTCCCATGAACACTCCGACCCAACACGCCGCCAGGATATAGCTATCTCGCCAGGGATCGTTGTTTCTGATCCGGCGCACCAAACCGATCAACACGGGCGCGGCGAGCACCGACCAAGGGAAGAAACCGGCCGCGACCGAGATCGGGTAGTACAGCAGACTCGATCCGCCGTGGCCCTCCATCGCGTTCGTCGCCCGCCCCAAGTTGTTGACCAGATAAAACCCTTCTACCCAACTGAAATCTCGCATTGCCACCCAAACGTGCCATGGCAACGCAACCGCCAACGCAGCAAGCGCTGCGGGTACGGGGCGCATGTACCAGCACGTCTTCAGGAAATGATCTGGCGCAAACGGCTGAAACACGGGCAGCCGACGGCGGAACAAATGAAACGCCAAAACGGAAAAGGCCACCACGCCGAACTCGATCGACATCTTCGTGATGGCGAGGCAGATCAAAACCCACAGCCCCGTTGCAGCACGGGACGCCAATCCTCCAGACAAACTCGGTTCTACAAGCCGCTTGATCGTCGCGTTCCCCTCGTCGGCTGTAGCTTCCGACGGCATTCTTTTGATCAACAGAAACATGCCGACAACGGCCGCGGGCAGAATCAAGCCGACCGGGCCCTTCGCAAGCACGCCCACCCCCATCAGGGCGAACATTACAAACACCATCCAGTTGGATTGCGGATAGAAGTGCCCTTCAAACCGAAGTGGGGCTGGCGTTCGAATCGAGTCTCCTCCGTCTCGTCTGCGGAAGACGCCATGCACAAAAACGAAAAGGGCGGCCGTCGTGAAAAACACCAGCAGCGCATCCACCTTCGCCGTCCGCGATATCACCGCAAACATCAAGCTGGTGGCCAATATCAACGCCGTCCACAAACCGACCTGCGTGTTGAACAGCCGCCGACCGATATGGTAACTCAACAAGCACGTGCCGATCCCGGCAATCGCGGACCAGAAACGAAACGCAAATTCCGTGCGGCCGAAAACCTCCGTCGCGCTCATCATAAACCAGTACATGAACGCCGGTTTGATGTCGCGAACCTGGCCGTTGTAGTAAGGCACAACCCAGTCGCCTCGTTCGAGCATTTCGACCGTGCAGCGCGCGTTACGGGTTTCGTCTCGATCCCACAGTCGTGTCCCACCCAGAGCGGTGAAATAAACAACGGCGGCAACGACGACTATCAGCAACTGATGCCCGAGAATTCGCCTCATGCGAATCTCCTTTGACCGAGAGGGGGCGGCGATGATCGGCGACGAATCGGGTGCGCGACTTCCATATCGCACGGATTCTGCGGGGGCCGCCGACCCACCGATATTTCCGCGCAGAGGATAAGAAATCGCCGCCCAATCGGCAACGGCAGTTTCCGCCGCACGGCAGCGTTAATATCGCCGCAAAGAGTTGCTATTCCAGGACTTCCCGCCGCTTGTTATTGTAGTCGCATGAGTGCCCCACGCCCCACCGCACCACCTGACGCGAGCGAGCGAGCTGCCGTTTTGCAGGTCTATCGCGAGGCGGACGATCCCCGATTCGCCAACCGACGGGCGTGGCGAAGAGCACTGCTGCTAGCACTTGCTTTCGCAGCCGCCGGTTTCGCAGCGTTTTCGATGGACCTGACCATCGGCCGCGCGTGCGTCACCATCCCTGGCCAGACGGCCGCTTTTCGCGTGCCCGGCGACATCCGCAAAGCCGTCAACTTGATGGAGTTTTTCGGGCATGGCTTCGGGGTGGCCGTCATTATCCTCACCACCTGTGTGCTGGACCCCACTTCCCGACGACAGTTGGGGCGGTTGATCGCTTGTGCGTTCGGTGCTGGATTGGTTGTCACGCTGATCAAGGCGTTGATTGGCCGATTCCGGCCGTATGCGTTTATCCCCGAACATGGCACAGATTCCACTGTCTGGGTGCGGGACACGTTCGCTGGGCTGTTGCCTTCACACGAGATGGGATCGGCCATTCAGAGCTTTCCGTCTGGCCACACGGCAACCGCGGTTGGATTAGCGGTCGTTCTGGCGTGGCGTTACCCTCGGGGCCGCTACCTATTCACTTTCTTCGCCGTCATGGTCGCGCTGCAACGCATCCTCTCGGGATCACACTACGTCAGCGACACCCTGTTCGGCGCAGCCGTTGGCATCGCCTTTGCATCCGCCTGCATCTACACCGTTCGACTCGGCGGTTTTTTTGATCGCCTGGCGGACCGTTGCTCGACGGCGCCGACGGAATGAACTCTCCCCCAGTTCGAACAACTCTCGTCCGCCGCATTTCACGAATTGGGCAATTGTCGCCCTCCCTGCTGAGATTTCTGCTAGGGTGCATGAAGCTTAACGGGTTCTAGGTTTGCGCAGTTTCCGCGGCTTTCCTGGATGGACGTGCAAAGGGACTGCCGGGGCGGTTGCGGACGTGGGTGGAAAGCCGATCGTCGTCACTGAT
>Ga0180435_10000899_pt1 | contig 31369 bp, 20 predicted proteins | sample SS_ome_3_FD_132467 | JGI IMG/M metagenome (GOLD analysis project Ga0180435, IMG submission 132467) | Hypersaline lake sediment archaeal communities from the Salton Sea, California, USA - SS_3_S_1 metaG | ecosystem: Environmental > Aquatic > Non-marine Saline and Alkaline > Hypersaline >... | reverse complement strand
TTATTATCTTTCTCTCCTGGCACGCCGGGGGGGTAACTCCGGCGGGGCGCCTGGCAGCGATTGCGGCCAGTATTATAATATTTCTATTTATTCTCGCCGTAATTACTCTAGCCCCTTCAAGTTCTCTTTCCTGGAGCCCTTCTTTGCTGCTCGCCCTGATCCTGATTTTGATGGGGATTCTTATCTCCCTGATGTCTCCATCCGCCGCCGTGGGTAGAATCGAGTTCTGGGAAATCCTGTCCCTGGCCCTGCTGATGGCGGCGGTGATTCTCTCTCAGCCCCGGGAGGGGGACCTTCTATATTTCTATCTCTTTCTTCTGTTATGGGGGGTCCTGTTAACGATGTATGGAGTCAGTGAGATAGATCGCAATTTTTTGATGAGGCGACCATTGACATCGACCTATATTAACCGGAATCATTTCTCTGCCTTTATAGGCATGATCTTACCCATCTCCGTTATCTTTGGAGTTGGTTGCTCGAAGCGTTCGGTGTCCTGGCTTTCCCGGGCCGGATGCCTGCTATTGCTATTCGGACTCATATTGACAAAATCACGGGGAGGCTTGTTGGCCGCTGCCGTATCAATCCCGGCGGTCTTGTTTGTCTATTATTTCAGCAGGAAAAAGATTCCGGGAGTTTTACTGATCTTTCTATCTTCTCTAGCGATAATTGCTATTGCCGCCCTGGTCTATTTTCAATATCGGGACATTACCGTTTATTCGACATCCCTTGACGCGCTTTCTATCCGGACCCGGTTCTCAATCTGGGTGAGCACACTGAAAATGTTCGCGGCCCGGCCCTGGGCCGGATGGGGCTGGGGAACATTCCAGTATATCTATCCCCAATTTAAAGATCCCCGGATCTGGTATACCGTTCCTCACGCGCACAATGAGTTTTTACAGATCATGGGAGAAGGAGGTATAATCGGCCTTATCTCCGTCATATTCTGTCTGGGCTGGTCGTTATCCCGCCTGTTGAAAAACTATATTCATTTTCCGTCAACAATTGCCGGTTTATTTTCCCTGGGAGCTGCCGGTTCTCTGGTTTATGGAGTGGTTCACGCCAGCTTTGATTTTATCCTCCGCCTCCCGGCCAACGCGTGCCTCCTAACGGTTATCGCCGGCCTGGGGCTTGCTTCATTCCGCTCTGAAGAACGGTCCGGTATGAAGGTCTCCAGCCGTCCGATGAAACTGGTTGTCACGGCGCCGGTCATTCTAGCCCTCTGCTTCTGTGTGCTCTATCCGATGGGACATCTCTATAGCGCGTATCTTTACTGGCAAAAAGGAGAGGCGCTGCTTAAAGCCGGCAATCCGGCGGGCGCCCGGGGATATTTTGATCGGGCGTCCGACCTCAGCTCCGGTGATAACCGGCCGCTCTATGGGAAAGTCGCGGCAAAAATGGCACTATTTGAACGTTCTCCGGATAAGATTTCGCTTTACCGGTCGATCCTCGCTGATCTGCGGAAAGCCCGACGGAACAATCCCTGGGACCTTCGGCCGCTCTGGCAGCTGATTTATTTCCATCAACGGCTGTCGGCGTATCAAGAGGCGAAAACTTACCTGGAAGAAGCTCTTATTCTTGACCCCACCAGTCCCTTTTTGCTTCTTGAACTGGCCCGGAATGACCTGATTAGAGGCAATAAAAAAGATGCCGCCCGTGCTCTCAACCGGGCGGTTGATAATTATCTCTGTGTCTGGGATGCGGCAGGTAAACTGATCTTTTCATATACTGATGATTATGAAATTTTAAAATTACTCCCTCCCCCTGTAGACAGATACCACCGGAGTCTGGGATATCACCTGATGGACGGAAAAAAGTGGGGAGAAGCAGAGGAAGAATTCCATAAAGCAGTATCCCTGGGACCGGAGAATCCGGAGAATTGGAGGGCATTGGGGAGGCTTTATTATAGGATAAATGATTTTGACCAATCCAGACAATGTTATGATAAAGTTCTCTCTATCAATCCGGAGGATGCTCAATGGTGGTCCGAGTTAGGGGATGTATTGAAGGACGGGGCGATGGATGAAGAGGCGCTTGATTGCTATCTTCGGGCGCATAATCTATCTCCAGAGAATAAGACCTATCCTCGCAAAGCCGCCGAGGTTTTGCTTCAGCAAAACGGACCTGAAGCGGTACTTGCGTTCTGGGAGGAGGTAAGCGAGAAAAACCCTCACTGGGACCGCCCCTATTATCTGCGCGCCAGACTATACCTTGAAACCGGGGATATCCCTCGGGCGGAGAGAGAGATTGGTTTAGCCCTGGAGCGCGCGCCCGAGAATACATATTATCTTAACTTTAAAAATCGTCTGAATAAGTTATCACCCCCGGATTTAAAACCATATATTAACTGACTGAAAACCACTGAACAAAAGTTAATAAAATTTTCCGAAGAAAAATTTTAAATGAGAAGCGCAATAATAACTATATTTTTTGCCGCCACTGCTATTTACTTTGCCCGGATGCTGATCGCGCTCCAGTTCAGTCCGGCTCGTTTCAAAGCATTTCTTTCTATCGCGTTTGTCTCCATTATTTTAATCAGTCGACCCCAGTTCGGGCTTTATCTGGTAATCGGCAGTGTCTCTTTTTATGATCCCCGTTACTGGTGGAGTTTTGTACGCCTCTGGCTCCATCAATGGCTTATTTTGGCTTCAATCTTAATATTCATAGGTTTGCGAATTCATCAGAGGATAAAATTCTCATTTAACCGGCTGGATCTGATACTGGGGATCTTGCTCCTTACCTTTGTTATCTCTATTCCCGGTTCGCGCGATATAGGCGTCAGCATAAAATGGACAATATATTATTTTATATTCCTCGGCGGCTACTATCTCCTACTATTATCGGTAAATAGTGAGAAGCAGCTTATGAAGGTGATCGCATTTATAATCTTTTGCGGAGCGGCCAGCGGCTTTATCTCTATTTTTCGACACTCTGAAGGAGTTCGGGTCACTTCCCTTGTCCTGGCCAACCCCAACTCACTGGGTAACTACCTGGCGCTTATATTCCCCCTGGGGGTGGCCTTTCTTATACATGGGAAGCTCGCCCCTTTGAAAAAATTTTTCCTGCTGGTAGCCCTGGCTGCACTGGCCGCGGCGCTTATCCTTACCCTCTCCCGGAGTTCCTGGCTGGGTTGCGCGGTGGGATTACTGGCTTTGGGATTGATTAAGCCGAGAATAAAATATTTCGCTTTGGTCGTCCCGGTATTGATGATTATTCTATTTATTCCTCCTGTTCAAAAACGACTGATAGAGGATAAAGCCGACCCAGGTATTACCTATCGCCAGACTAAAACAAGAATGGCCTTTGAGATGTTCAAAGATCGACCGATTCTGGGGCATGGACCCGGCGCTTTCCAGATTATGGCGCCGAATATGGGCGAATGGGCGATCCACGCCCATTCCGCGGTAGAGAGTATGTATATGAGGATGCTGGCTGAAGGCGGTATTGCGCAGAGTCTGGTTTTTATCAGCCTGATAATATATACGACCTATTTAGGAATAACTTCCATAAAAGTATTGCCACCCGGATTTCTCCATACGGCGGTCGTGGGCAGTCTGGCGGCTTTCTGGGCCGGTCTGGGCATCGGCGTGGGGGAGGATCTGCTCCTTTTTCCCATGAATAACTGGCTTTTCGGCCTCTACCTGGGGGTTATAATTAAGGCGCGTGAACTGGGCCCTTCCCCCTCTGGAACGGTTAACGGGGCGCCCGTGCAGCAGCGTTTTATTCACAAATCGGGTTAGAGTAGATATGCAATTGCCGGCAAAAAAAAAGAACTATGGAAATAAGCGGCCTCGGATCTTCGCCCTCTGCTTCGTTAAGAACGAGGATGATATTATCGCCGACTCACTCCTCCATGCAGCTCATTTCTGCGACCGGATATACGTAGTCGATAATAAAAGCAGCGACCGGACCTGGGAGATCGTAAAAAATATCGACTGTGATGTTATTGTTCCCGTAGGTACAGTTGATTTCGAGCACCGTGATTACCTCAGGACCTGGTTTATGGGCAGCCGGAAGAATGAATTAGGCATCAACAACTGGTGGTACATACTTGACGCGGATGAGTTTCTTATCGGAGATCCTTTTAGAGCTATCGCCCGGGCAGAATCGGAGAACGCGGATATTGTAGCGGTGGATATGATTAATTTTCATATCTCACGAGACGAAGCCCTGGAAGCAACAGCAACCGGCAAAAAAGAGACCTGGCGGGATCGGAAGTATTATGAACTCTATGAGTCCGGGAAAGTGGAATTCTTTAAAAATACCAGATATCTCAACTACGATATCTGTGATTTTCTTCCTCTCGGGCTAACCGGGGAGGGGCCGGAGAGACTTCCGGTCAAGCACTATCCTTACCGGTCTATGGAACAGCTCAAGAAACGGATCCGGACCAGACAGAGGAACCGGGAGTTCGCTTCGGAATATAAGAGGGGAGCCGGGATTGAATCATATCTGGTTGATCCTTCTCTTTTACAGATAAAGCGGCTTCTGGAAAACGGAAAATTGGATTATAGTGGGAACTTCACCCGTGTTGTTCCCAGGATCGGGAGCCAACGCCGGGATCGGATTTTTAAGTTACTGGTACGTATGTTGTATCCGCTTGGCCTCCTCCATTACTTTTACTGCGGTTTCAATCGCTATGCCTTCCGCCGCCAGCACGTAGATCCCGGGGAGAGAGCTGAATTTCTAGCCAAGTTTGACGTCTCCCCTCAGAAATTCCAATGCAATATAGCCACAAAGGCACAAAGACACCAAGAAAACAGGCGAAAGCGAAGCTGAAAAAGCTTGCGGAATATTCTGTTTTAAAATTTTTCTTAGTGTCTTAGTGAGAAAAGTAAAGATCGAAATGAGCTAATTTACTGTATCGGAATTTCAATAACTGTTAAATAATTAAACAATATAGTGCCCCATTCCGCTGGCTCTGCGAATTTTTTAACTTTAGGCACTTTAGGCACTTCAAACTTTAGGCACTTCAGTTGACCGAACGAAGTGAGGTCTACGTCCTATGCACATCTGCATGATAACTACAACTCTTCCCCCGGTAGTGGGGGGATTGGAAAACCATGTATGGGAACTCTCCCGGCATCTGGTCCGGGCCGGCCATCGAGTAATCCTGATCGGCTCCCGGAATTATCAGGGGCGGATCTTTCCAGCATTCGAAGAGAAGGAGGGGGTACGTATATATCGGGTCAGAGACACGATCCTGCCGGTCTATTACTTCCGCTATCGCCTCTTCTCTCTGCGCGCGGCCCGCCTGGCCCGTAAGATACACCGCCGGCACCATTTCGATATCATCCATGCGCACCAGATCTATCCCTGTGGCGTGGCCGGCGCCTTTCTCCGCCATTTATTGAAGATTCCCCTGGTCGTCACCTGTCACGGTTCGGGACTTTTCCTTAACTGGGAAGTACCGTGGATTCGCCCCCTTATGAAATGGGTGATGCGAAGAGCGGACCGTTTTATCGCCGTCGGCAACGAACAGAAAGAGAAACTCGAGAATTGTTCCGTCCCTTCCCACCGGGTTACAGTACTATCCAACTGCGTCGATACCGACCTCTTTTCTCCCCGGCCGGAGGCCGGGATAGCGATCCGCGAACGTTATAACTGGAATCACGGAGAAACGGTTGTAGCCTTTGTCGGCCGCTTTCATCCCATCAAGGGCCCGGGCTATTTTCTTCAGGCGGCGCTGAAAGTACACGAAAAGAAAAAAGGCATTAAATTTCTCCTGGTTGGTTCCGGTGAACTCGAAGATGCCCTGCGAAAAGAAGTGGCTCTTTCCGGCAGGAGCGAGGCTTTTCCCTTCACGGGAGATATCCCCCATGAAAAGGTCCCCGATTACATGAACGCGGCGGATATACTGGTACTTCCATCTCTATCCGAAGGGAGCCCCCTGGCCCTGATTGAGGCTATGGCAATGGGGAAGGCAGTCATCGCCAGCCGGGTGGGGAGTATGCCCGATTATATTACCGATGGAGAGACAGGCATTCTGGTCGACCGGCCGCCCTCCGTCGGTTCAATGATATCCGACGATCAAAATAATCAATATATCGCCGCTCTTGTCAATGCTATCAACAGACTGGCGGAATATCCGGATCTCCGTCTGCGGATGGGACAAAAAGCCCGCCGCGAGGTGAAAAGTTCCTATGACTGGAATGTATACATCCCCACGTTGGTTAAGATATACGAGGTATTAATAAAAAAGGAAAACGGTTAACATATTACTCTATTTCGCGCGGATAAAGTAGAGCTTTGAAATTTCAATAATCTTGTTTTTTCTTGGAAAGAATAAGAGTGAAGTACACTAAGCCTACAGAAGCATTATATACAGGAAACTAAATATCGGCTGATGTATAAAATCCTTTTTGCGCAATTGCCATAATAGGATTATGTTTGCTGATTAGGAAAATTTCAGGGTAACGTTGATCGGTTACGCAACTCGAAACGTGAAACGGGTTACGGTTACGTGCGCTTTAGCCCCGCAACCGTCCCACGCAACCGATTCGAGCAGCGCAACCGCAACCTTTTAACCCGAACGTTGCGCCGAAGGCGCTAAGTTCCTGTTTCGGAATTTCCCCGAAATACTTCGGGGTCCCGGTTGGTTAAATATAGATATCGGGACAATAAATTGAAATTCTGTTGTATCGCTCCGCACACAAATCTTGTGTGCGGGACTTGTAGGATCAGAATGCCTTCGGCATTCTTTGTAGGAGTTGTGGTGTCGCTGCGCTTGAATATCCGGCTTTTAAACGCTAAAGAAGGTGAAGCCAGGTGTACAAGTCCCCCGGATGAATCCGGGGGGCGATACTACATTTCCCACAAGGCGAAGACGATACTACAAACCTTCCCGACAGAGTCGGGAAGTGATCCTACATAAAGTTGCGAACGAAGTGAGCTAATTTATAAGATGAACACTAAAACTTCAATCAAACATCGGATCATCCGGGCGGGGACCATTACCTTTTTCGGGAGCGCCGTATCGCTTGTCCTGGGGATCGCGGTCCGGATGGTGATCGCCCGGGTTTACGGTCCCGAAGGAATGGGGAAGTACGCGGGGTTTATGATGTTTCTCAGTCTCTTTGGAACGATGGCCCTCTTCGCGCTCCCCCGGGCGGTCCTTAAATTCGTCGCAGAATACGAAGAGAATAATCAGCTTCAGCGGGCCCGGTCACTCTTTTCTTCAATTTTTATCTTTACCGTTTTTACCTGTCTGCTGGTGGCGATCGGCGCCCAGATTTTCGGACCTGATCTGGCGAAATTAGTGAATCTGCCCGCCGATCCCACCATGATTGTTTTTCTTGGTCTGACCTTGATCCTATCCGCGCTATCGATGCTGACATCGACACTCTTTTTAAGTATGTTTCAGAATATCCGGGCATTTGCGATCTCGATATCTTCAATGATTGCCATGATCGCCGGCGCCGGGTATGTCTATCTGATAGCTCCCTTCCCGGTGTATCTCCTGCTCGTGGCCGGTTATCTGGTCTCCGGGCTGCTCGGCTCAATCCTGGCCATACGCCAGGGAATGCTGCGGCCGATCTTTTCGGGAGATGAGATAAAAAAAGCCTTCCGGTTTTGTCTTCCGATTATATTTATGTCTTATCTCGGGTTTTTCGTGGAATGGTTCGACAGGTTTACTCTGGGTATGTATTTTGGCGTGAAAGAAATGGGTCTCTTCTCAGCCGGCCTGGTGGTCTTTACCGCCGCCCGGAGACTTCCGCTTTCCCTGACCGAGGTCCTGGTTCCTTCTTATTCCAAGCTCTCTCTTCAGGGAAAAGAAGTCCTCTCCCGCGCCTACGGGAAAAATGTTTTTTACTACGCGATCGTCTTTTTTTTTACCTCCATCGCCCTGATTATCTTCCGCGGGGAGTTGATCAACATCCTCTTCACGAAAGAATTCTCTCCTGCGGCTGATGTTATCCTGATCCTGGGAGGGACCTTTATTTTGAGCGTGATAACCAATCCCGGTTCAGCGCTGCTGGTGGGGTGCGGATACACAAAATTAAATACCTATAATTATGTCGCCGGGGCGGTTGTTCTTTTGCCTGCCTTGATGATCCTCACCAGGCACTGGGGCATTAGAGGGGCGGCGATGGCGAAGGTGCTTTCCCACCTGATAACCACCGGAGGTATGATTTTCATATTGACCAGAATAATCAAAATCAAATTCCCTTTTCGCCATCTGTTTCAACTGCTCCTTCTTACCCTTGTTGCCGGCATTATTTCCGGTCTGACCAAATACCTGATTCCATTTCTTCCTTTAAGCATTGTCCTGTTGCCGCTCTTATATTTTGGCGGTCTCTGGTTACTTATCTTAAACCCCGAGGATAAGCAATACCTTAAAGATATCTGTTTGAAGCTGAAATCCGGAACGAAGATGATCAGAGAACCCACCGTAAACTGGGATGAGGATGATGGTATAGGGTAATGGTTCTCAGTCATTAACAATTCCTGAAAACCAAAAAACTGTTGGGGATCACCAGATTATTTAGAATTACCCACACAATATGACTGAGAACCTATATTTATAGCGTACTAAGCATCGGTGGACGGATATGGGATTAAAGAAAAATATACTATTAATTATCATATACCTGACAGTTTCCTATCTCTTGCTGGAGCTTGGATATACTCTTCTATATCGTTATGGCGTCATTGAACGACCCGATACAGCCTGGTTATTCCAGGAATCGGGTAAGACCGTTCATTTCGACCCGGTTCCGGGTGTTTCCCTCACTTCCGAGCCCTCTCGTTTCGCCCGGATTACCCGGGGGAGAATAGAGTATGTTGGAATGATCCGTGGAAACAACCGGGGGTTCCCCGATCGAGATGATTTTCATCCATCCCGGGGAACCTCGGGCAGACGGCGAGTCGCCGTCTGCGGTGATTCCTTCACCGCCGCCCAGTATCTTGAAAGAAGCTGGCCGGATGTGGTGGAGAATCTGTCCCGGGAAACGGACTGCCCTCTTGATCTATTGAACTTATCCATCGATGGAGCGGGTCTGGCTAACTGGTGGAGTATTCTAATCCGGATGGTTGGGAAGGAGCATTTTGAGATCGATGGAATTATTTTCGCGGTCTATGGCAACAATCTCCGGCGAAAATTCACCATAACCGAGCATCGCAGCTACCGACACCACATGTTCGGAAGAACGGATTCATGGGATCCGGATAATTGGCCCCAAAATCAAAAAGAAGCACGGATGTATTTAAAGCCGGCGCCGTTCACGTATATTCTTTCGGAGGAAGAATTTACAGCTGCTCTCGAATCCAAAATCCATCCCGGCCTACCACGACCCTGGCGGCCGTATTTATTATTAAAATTACTCTGGCTGGGGAGAAGAGGGGGGGAGGCCGTCTCCGGACTATTTTCTCCGGGTACGAATCTGGACGTCGATGAGAACGGCACCGGTTGTTTTCAACCCGGACAGATTCGGTTGATCGAAGAGATTGATTCATTTGCCCGGGCCGACAGTCTGCCGGTTCTGGTCATCAATATCCCTTCGCGGGAAAGACTGATAGCCGGCGATACCGCTCCCAGGGATGTGCTTCTCTTCGCCGAGATGCTGGACGCGGTCTTTATCGATGGCAGCGCCGCTTTCTCGGGGATGAACGAAAAAGAAATCCGATCCTGTTTCTTTCCCTATGACGGCCACTGGAACCGGAATGGTTCGGATCGTTTTGCCCGCGTACTTTTACATCGAATTCAGGACTGGATCTGCTATTGATATAACCCGGTTATGAATAATAAAAATTACTCTGTGGGTATTCAAATAATGGAATCAGCCTGTTCCTTTTTACTCAAACACAGATATCTGATCTTATCGTTTATCTTAGTACTGCTCATGGGGCTTCATACGCTTAACAGCCCCTGGGAGGCGGATTTCTGGGTCCACAGCGCCGTGGTCAGGGAACTGGCGATAAATCCACTGAGTCCATCTCATCCCCGGCTCCTGATTTCCGCGCCGAGCGCTTTTTATTCTCCTTACGCGCTGGGATTAGCTCTTTCTTCCCGGCTTACCGGTTTCTCCCCCATCACGGTGCTTGCCGTCGCCGGACTCGGCAATCTCGTTCTATTTTTGTTTTCTTTTCAGCTTTTCATCAGGCTCTTGTTCAGACGCTCCGGGCCGGCCTTTTATGCCCTCCTGTTTATCCTCCTTCTCTGGGGTAGATATCCCTGGTGGTGGAGCGGATTCTATCACCTGAGGGTTTTGGGGTACGTATTGCCGTATCCCTCTACTTTCGCGATCTCCCTGGTCTTTCTGGCGTTCGCGATCTTTATCCATCTGATTAATATCGGCCGCCGTATCTGGTTCGTCCCCCTCGCCGCGGTAATCGCCATCGTTCTGCCGACGCACCCGCTCAGTTTCGTGTTTTTGATGATCGGCCTGATTTCGCTCTCACTGGGAATCCGGCGGCCTCTACCTCTCCGGGATCACGTGATCCTGGCCGGCGCCTTTCTCCTCGCCTTCATCCTGAGCGCCGCCTGGCCCTATTTCCCCTTTTTACGTCTCCTTTTCGGGGAGTTATCCCTGCACTGGGAAGGAAATCGCACTCTATACTCCGGGTTGCCGGGACGGATCTACCCTGCCCTGATCGGTATTCCGATCCTGATCTGGAGATTTAAGCGTAACTGGCGGTACCCGCTGGGTCTGATGTTTCTCGGACTAACTCTTGTTTACATCTACGGTGGAATGACCGGAAAATGGGGTTACGGGCGCGTGATCTCTTACGCTCTCATCGTACTCCAGATAACCATTGCCGAATGGGTTTCGAGGATCGAATCCCGGCTGTATTTTTCGCGGATTCCCCCTGCTATCCTGAAGTTAGGGTTCGCGGTATTGGTTATACTTGCTCTTTTCGGTCTATCCTTCCGACACATGCTCGGGCCGTTTTTAGGGAGATGCCGTCCCGGGCGTGACAGCATTCATAATCAATACCTATTAATTCGGAATCACACCGGCCCGTATGATGTGGTATTGTCAGAGATTAATGATGCCGGCCCGATCCCGACATTCGGGGGTAAGATAGTGGCTACGCCCAAGCCGATCGCATTTGTAAATGATGACGCAGAGAGAAGACAGGATGTGTTATTCTTCTTCAGCAATAAAGCATCGGAAAGCGAGCGGAATGAAATTATCCGGAAATACCGGGTTGAATTTATACTTCTCAGTAAAGATACGGAGACTTCATCGATTTTGAAACCGGCACTTCAGGAGAGAGGCAGCGTAATATCCTCCAATAAGCGGTTTGATCTGTTCCAGTTAAATGAGATCAGGGGATTAGATAATTGAGGAATAAATATATTTTTTTATCCGTCGCGACGGCCTTTGCTTTCCTGCTTGCACGCTGTGCTCTTTATCCAATGATATCCGACAGTATGCGGGTCGGACCGGATAGCGCCAAGTATTTGAATTCGGCCGTCAATCTAATAGAATTACATGAAATTTCCGTTGCCTGTTCTCCCGATACGGTTCCCAACACTATCGCGGCGCCGGGATATATTGTGGCTCTGGCTATACCGATCTGGCTGGGGTTGAGCTGGTTGGCATCCGCTCAAATTGTCAGTCTGACCTGTTATATCCTTCTCTTAGTTGGTGCGGCCGCATTTGTCCGCGGATTCACCGGCTCTCATATTTTAGCCCTGGCGACGGAGGCGGTGGTAGGTTGGCACCCCGTAATCTTAACTTTTATGGGTATAGTATTGTCGGAGCCGTTATCCTGGTTGTTTGTGATCGCGATAAATTTATTTATTTTAAAGTTAATAAAAAACCCCGGCAAGAAAGCCGCGATCTCCCTTGGTATTACTTTGGGGCTGGCTGTTCTGGTCCGATACGCTTTTATTGCTTTCCTGTTGAGTTCCCCACTCCTGATTTTGATGCTGGTCCGGCGGATTCCAGTCGGGAAGGCTTTCATCCTTATCGGCCTCTCTATTCTGATATCCCTTATGATCTTCGGCCCCTGGCTGGGAAGGAACTGGTTGTTAACCAAAAACCTGGTGGTCGCCGTCAGAGGTTCCGGGACCTGGAGAGGAAATACCATCCTGGCCACCTTGAGCTGGTGGGAGATCATTCTGGGGCTAAAAAGACCCTCCTGGCCCTTGGCGGCGGTCATATACCTACCTCTTGCCGGATTGGCTGTAACCGCCGCATCCCGATACAAGCGACTGATCTCGGTCCCAAAATTTCAACCGGCTGGTACGGTTTATCTTATCAACTTTTTCCTGGCCGTCGGGTATACGATTTCGGTTATCTTCATCTGCACGTATATTAATCCCGCCGGGGTTGACAGACGGTTATTTTCTCCCCTGGTTATTATGTTCACGTTTATGCTGGCAGACCTCATTTCACAATGGTTCCATCAAACCTCCCCCCGGAAAAACGTGAGGGTATATGCGATTATTATCTACTCTCTCTGGGTGGCATGGATTATTATCCGGGGAATCGGGGAATCAGGTACGCTACGGACGGATACGAAAGGATATTTTGACTGGAAATCCAGTCCTACCGTGGCTTTTGCTATTGATAAGTTCAATCCCTCGGAGATTCTGGTCACCGATCCGGAACCATTCTGGTTATGGCACCGGAATTATCCCAGATATCTGCCCGGAAAGTCGGATACTGTTAGTGAATCCGGCCGATTTGCGGAAGAAGGGATTAAGGCGTTAATCTGGTTCAAAAAAACCCACCGGACGTATTTGATCCAGCCTTCGGATATCGTCTGGACCAGTCCTTTCCGGGAAATGGAGTTCGAGGACGGCAGGGTTTATCTGCTCTCTCCTATTAAGTACCGCGAAGGAGCTAATTAACTGTTCCGGAATTTCAATAAATTGAAATTCCGTTGTATCGCTCCGCACACAAATCTTGTGTGCGGGACTTGTAGGATCAGAATGCCTTCGGCATTCCTTGTAGTAATTGTAGGATCGCTGCGCTTGAATATCCGGCTTTCAAACGCTAAAGAAGGTGAAGCCAGGTGTACAAGTCCCCCGGATGAATCCGGGGGGCGATACTACATTTCCCACAAGGCGAAGCCGATACCACAAACCTTCCCGACAGAGTCGGGAAGTGATCCTACATAAAGTTGCGAACGAAGTGAGCTAATTTATATTATGAAAATCATTTACATCTCATCCGGACATTTCGGCACTTCCTCCGGGGCCGGCATCACTCTCTGGTCTATGATAAAACATATTGCCCCGCTCCACCAGGTGGAGGTGTATGCCAATACCTGGGAACCTGACCTGCCGGGAAAGATCGCGATCCATCCCCTCCCGCCTATCAGGAATTATCCCTCCACTAAACTGGATTATTTCTTCCCGCTCAGAATATTCTGCAATTATCTCAGCGCGACGAACCTCTGCCGACGATTGGCAGGTGAGGCGGATATTCTCCATATTTACAACGGGCTGGCCGCCGATCGGAACCTTCTGATTACCCAATTGATGTGTCAGAAGGCGGTGATGGAAGAGCGAGCTAAAGAATCTCTGGGGAGCCGTCTTTCACAGCAGTCCCCCAAGCATCTTCTCCTTCGATTGCTTGAGCGCCATGTATATAACCAACATCTTTATCGTACACTGGTCCCGGCCTCAAAGTTTGAAAAGGAGCAGATCCTCCGTTATTATGATCTTCCCCCCGCGGATATTATCCCCGTTCACGGCGGGGTTGACTACGATCATTATAATCCTGCCGACCGGGAGAGGAGAAGGAAGATTATCCGGGAAGAATATGGATTCTCTGACCATGATCTTATAGCCCTCTTTGTTGGATATGATTTTAAGCGCAAGGGATTGCCTCATCTCCTGAGGGCGATGCCGCGGATCGACAAAAGGATTAAACTATTGGCGGTGGGGGGGACCGGGGGATTGAAGGAATGTAAGACAATGGTCTCCGATTTGAATCTGGAGAACCGCGTCTTCTTCTCCGGGCCGGTCTATCGGGAAGCCAGGAATTTCTTTTTCGCTTCGGATCTCTTCATCTTTCCTACTCTCTTCGATCCGTTTGGGACGGCCGGGCTGGAGGCGATGGCGGCAGGTCTGCCGGTTATTATGAGTCGGACTGTCGGTTCCGCCGAACTGGTCACCCAGGGGAAGGAAGGTTTTCTGCTCGATGATCCTCGGAACCAATCCGAGATCGCGGATTATGCCAACCGTGTCGCGTTGGAAAACATAGGCTTGGAGATGGGCAATGCCGGCCGGGCTACCTCACGGACCTGTACCTGGGAAGAAAAAGCCCGGGAGATGCTATCACTATATGAAAACCTCTCTTAATTTCGGGGTAACGTTGATCGGTTGCGCTACTCGAAACGTGGAATGGGTTACGGTTACGTACGCTTTAGCCCCGCAACCGTTTCACACAACCGATTCGAGCCGCGCAACCGCAACCTTTTAATCCGAACGTTGCGCCGCAGGCGCTAAGTTTCTGTATCGGAATTTCAATAAATGTAGTTAAAAAGGTAGCCGCAGGCTTTAGCCTGCGTTTATTGCGCACCCTAAAGGGTGCGGCTACTAAAATTTAGCGCGCAGCGCTACGTTCTTATAATCGCCCCCATCTTCTCCAGAGACTCAATTAATTCCCGCAGGTCGCTCCGGGCGGTATCCTCTTCCACCTCGTATTCCCGCTGCATCTCCGCCAGGATTTCATCCAGACTCTTTTCTCCGTCGATTCTTTCCCAGATAAAAGCTCCTACTTCATTGAGAGAGAGAAGTCTTCCGGCTATCTGGGTCTCCTTGCTGATCGGGAGCAGGATCGCCTCCCCGGCGATGATCCGGTAGACCACATCCGGATTTTTCCGGTATATCCGGTTTAAATATTCCTTCGCCACTTTTTTCTCTTCCTTTTCTGACAAGACGATTTCGGGTCAAGACGATTGCCCCCCATCTCGGCCCCTTTTATCAGCACTTGATTACGAACGTGTAATAAATACTACTTTATCATATCCCATATTCCAAATATAAGAATATATTTTCCGTTGCGCTGCTATGGCGGAGGTGGCTGGTGAAGTCGGCTGCCCCAAAGGGGCATAAGATAATAGGCCGGGGTGTAAACCCCGGTAAATAAAGATCCGAAAACACCAAACCACACCCCCTAAAGCCCCAACGGGGCGGCAGAATGTTTGGGTGGTTTTTTCTGTCGCCCTTTCAGGGCTTATTATTTTTTAGGAGGGGGATGAATATTCGATCCTTTTAAAACCCAGGGCTTACGCCCTGGACTATTTTCTTCCACCCCGTTGGGGTTATTTTCGCGCACATCCGATAAGAAGAATGTCCTACCCCGGCATCAGGAACTGAAATATTTTTTAAAGGCCAGATACCAGTCATCGTTGAGGAGAAATCGGTTGCGGAGGGCTTTCCAGTCTTTCTCCGGGGTTTTCCCCGAAAGGATAAGGCCCGGTCTCAGGAAGGGGCGTATCAGTAATTTTTTTGTTGTCGAGGGCGCGAGTTCCCGGAGCACTGTCGATGGTGCCGTACTCCCAAAGAGGGTGCCGGTAAAGAGGAAAGGATAATAGATCAGGGTTCTACATCGGTATTTTCGGGACCGGTCTGCCAGGAATTCCCAATCGATATCGTTATTTTCTTTCTCCATTATCAGATAAAGGTCATAGAACCAGATCAATCGGGAAAAAGAGTGGTGACTGAGGTGAGCTGCCAGGTAGAGTAGATTTATAGCGGGAGATAGTATCCGTGCCGGCTGATCAGCGATCCGGGCGGGGAGAGAGTTATTCCAGAAATCTACGATCATTATCTCAAAGGAAGGGTTTCTCCGGTCGGGGGTCTGTAGGTTGGTGTGGATTTCCAGAAATATTTCGGTATTATCCCGGGAGAATTTCATAGCGGTGGAGGTTTCTTCAATAACTGAAAAACCAGCCTCCTGAATAATCAGGGATACGGGAAGCTTGTCTTCAGGCTTGATCAGGAGATCGATGTCATCACAGGGACGGAGCGCGGGGTGGGGATAGTATTCCTGCGATAGGTGAGAACCTTTCAGAACAATCGGCTGAATACCCTCTTGCGCTAAAGCCCTCAGAATCCGGTTCAGGCAGTCCTGCTCCAGTACGGTCCGGGCCAGTTGTCGATTGTACTCATCTTCCCATGCCTCCCGGATCGAGGAGGGGAGGGGGCCATTATCGGGCAGTTCCCGGTGAAAGAGAGCGGAGAGGCGATGGCGTCTGACCAGTTCCTGGAAACGCGGCCAATCCACCCGGTTGTGCGGGGAGACAGAACCGGGATTGGTCCTACCGGTGGTGATCTGTAGTAACTGGAGAAGAAGACTTGCTTCCGGGATCATTATAGGGAGTGGGCAGTAGGCAGTAGGGAGTAGTGGCCTCTGTATCTAGTCCTGATTTAAGGTTGTCACTTCTTTTAGGTTATTTTTGGTATCACATAAAGATCCCTGCCGGTTTATCCGGCAGGTGAATCAATTCATTAGCTAACCGTAATTACCCACTACCCCAAAAGGCCCCCGTGACCTTGGTCCCCCCCGATACTCGGGGTGTCACGGGTGAATAAGTTCACGGGCTGATTGCTCTTTTCCTTATCAGGAAGATTGGGATTGGCATAATTTATTTAGCCATGAACTTTCTCCCCTGCCGGATAAAATGCTCGCATCCCGAAGCATTTCGGGGCGGCAGGGGCCGTTTGTGGTTCTAGCTCCTGCGATTAGCTTATGAAACTTTCATTCCCCGGGGATAAACCCCAGGGGGATGTTCTTTATTTGTGACAACCTGGATATTGGTTATTGGATATTCCCCTTCCCCCTTATCCCTGTCTTATTTCATCGGCTGCGCAGGGTCACCGAAGAGCGTATAGATATCGAGCAGGTAGAGATAAGGGGTTACCCCGGCCAACTGAGCCTTGGCCCGGGTCATGGCTGGACCGAATGGATATCCATTACTGAGCAGTTCGGTAAAGAGAAATCCGGTCAGCTGCTTGGCGGGGGCGTTCAGAGAAAGCCCAGAGGGGGAAATGGCTGCAACGGACCCCTTATCTACGGTCAATGTCATGGACTCGGCCAGGCAGTCGCCGGCGGTATCGCACCAGTACCCGTTCAGGCAGGTAGGGGTGACAAGCAGGTTCAGGCGGTCGGCGTTGGTCAGTGAAGCGATGTTGGCGGAACTGAAGACGGTGGGTGAAGACCAGGTGTCTGTTGAACCGTGTCCCAGGTAGTTGACCAGGATCTTCCCGTTGTTACAGCCGTTGATCATTGCGTTCCTGGTTCCCGCCACGCCGAGATCGGGGACATAGGCGGTCTCAGCGGTGAAGGATGGCGGAATGTAAGTGGCAATTAACCAGTCGCTGTCGGCAGGGAAGTCCCCCGCCGCCGCATCAGGGTTATCCGCCACCATCAGAATATCGTTATGCCAGGAGAGCCCGTCAGTCCCGTTCTCATAGCCGATGATCTTTGCCGCCTGGGTTGTTGTCTCTCCGGCGGAGGTGACGCAGAGGCGCCCGATATTTATGTCCGGAACCTTGTCATCTCCAATAAAGCAGGCATACCAGTTGTCCGAGGCTGTCTCCATGTACTGGCTGCTGAACATATACGGGGGAACGTAGTTAGGAGGACTCGAGCCAAGATAATTCTGGTAATCGTAATTCCCGTCACCGACCAGCAGAGCGTATTCCGGATGAGTATAGGCATCCCAGTCAGTATAGGCATACTCTAAAAAGCCCTTTATAGCATCGGGTCCAAAGTTCCCGAAGCCGAAGGTATTGTAGATATCCTCTACCTCGAAGGTCTCTACCCGAAACCCTCCGTGAGCGGTCTCTTCCCGGAAAGACGCCAGGGTCTGGATGGCGGCATTGAAATCGGGGTGAGTGATGACGATATAGTCCACTACCCGGGGGGAGAAAATGTCAGTAGCGGTATTCTGCGCCAGCAGGGGGGTGATTGTTGCCGATCGATCTAAGGCGGCATACTGCTTCTCCCCCGGTTCACTTTTCCGGAAGATCAGATAGTTCCCGCTATCGGTCCAGATATTAAAATCAGTCAGTCTTCGGGGTTGGGTGGTATCGGTTATCTCATAGAGGGCAAGGTCACCTCCGCTGAAGCCATCGACCCGGTAATCTCCCTTCCGGGAAGCGCTAAAGGAGAGGCGGTCACCTTCGCTCTCATAATCGTGGTAGTAGGTCAGGTCGAAGGAGTCGATGAAGATAAACTCTCCGTACGGCAGCCCAAGGTCATCTATCCCCAGGGTGGTGATGGTATTGGTTCCTTCGTTAAAAGCGCTCTGGGGGATATCGGTCTGCAGGGTATAAGCGATCTCCCCGTCCCAGGTCCAATCATCCAGCAGGAGTCCGTTCAGATAGACCTGGGTATGGTGATCGGGGTTGTAACCATCGTAGGCGGTATATCCGAAGTAATTTCCGGTAAAAGATACGGTCCCCTCCCAGTCGCTTACCCCGGAGAGGGTGAATTCGATATTGGAGGGGAAGGCGAGCCCGGGAATATAACCGGCATATTCCCAGAACCAGGCGCTTTTTCCTTCTCCTACCAGGAGGTATGGCTGATAGGTTATATCTTTCTCCAGATGGAGAGGGTCAAGGAACTGGAGTTGCCGTCCGGGCCGACCGCAGCGGGGAGAACTGACCTCCACCATCCGGGTTCCGGAACCGGTGGTCTGGTAGAGCCAGTAAACATTGGTCTGGCTGTAGAATCCGGTATTCTTCTCTCCGTAGAAGTCGATGAAATCCCCTGCATCCCAACCGTCATCTTCTCCCTCGATATATATCGGGATCTCCTGCCCCATAAAATACATCCGGAGCGCGCGCGGATCCTGACCTACATTGAATCCGGCATCTACCAGATTCTGGTAGGTGATGGTGTGGATTCCATCCTGGAGAACCATTGCCTTGAAGGAATCGGAGTTGGCGAGCGCGAACTGTTCACCGTAATCCGGATGGGCCTTCTTTGGCAGAGCCTTGATGGTTTTACCGAACTTTACCTCCACTGTGATCCGGGAATGGGAGGCTAATCTCCGGGTTGACCGGTTGTACTGGAGCGGTGTGACCAGGAGATTGAGCGACTGCTCATCTCCCGACCAGTACGATGTGCCGGAAACAATCTCCCCCGGATAAATCTCATCGGCGGAATCTCCCGATTCGTCAGACAGAACAGATCCGACCGAGTTTATGGTTTCTTCCCGCTCCGCCGAATTTATCTTTTCCTGCAATTCTGCGAAGGTCTTCCACTCGGGAGGGATAGAGGAGAGGATTTCTTCTTCGTTGATGATCTTCTTATTCCAGATCTCTTTAATCTCCTCCCGGATCCGATCTCTGGAAGTTGACACAAGGAGATCTGCCGGTTCCGATTCACCGGTCCCTGCGTAAGTTGCCGTAACCTCCACTGTCTCTACGCCGGGGAGGGGGAGAGTTATGATTTTAGCGGGAAGAGAAGGCTGGCCTGGTTCTTCAAGGGAGAAATAACCGGGGATAGTAGCCTGTTGGTATGAACCGTCTTCTCGAGTAAGTGAATCAAGTTGATAGTCCGGGATTGATAGTTCGAGCGTGATCCCTTCTTCGTCCGATCGGACAATCCGGTATTCTCGATCTTTCTGATTATCTTCTACTTCAGCCAGACGTCGGGAAAAATTAGACTGGAGAGCGGAGAGTATTGCTTTTTCTTCGAGCGGCGCTCCGGATTCCCGGTCTGGCGGTACTTTCAGGCTGGGGGCACGGTTCTTTTCCGAGATAACATCGGTCGCTTCGGATTTAGCATTCAAGGAAGTTGTGCTCGTATCCTTATGCCCGGTAAAGAAGATAACTCCTCCGATTATCAGAATTATAAGGATGGCTGATATGACTATAGGCGTCTTCATAATTATTCAATATTTAGACTTAGTGCTATTAAGAATAGATAAAATGGTAGCCGCACCTTTTAAGGTGCGCAGACTAAAGTCTGCGGCTACAAGTAAATACCGGCCGGATTGTTCATGAAAAATATATTGTTATGGCTTAAATATAACACTAATCATACTATCTGACAAAGCAAATCAAGGGAAAAATATTCTGGTCAACAGCCATTTCGGGAATTTGATAATCCGGCTGATAAATTCAAATCCCGGCGAATATTCCACCTGCCTTCGTCGCAGCCGGAAGATGGAGGAGATTATCGCCTCACCCCGGGATAAGAGGGCTATCATTCGGTTGATTTGCCGGGGCAGCGGTCTGTCGAGATGGTATTCTTTCTTGGAATTTGTTCTGTGGATCATGGTGACCGTTCCCCAGATCATACCCGGGGTTACCGGTTGATCGGAATGGATGAGGGCGTCCCCTTTAGCTATAATTGTTCTATCCGTATGATTTTTACCAACAACCCGGTGTATCAGCCAGCGATCAGAATCTTCCCGGAAGATGACGCAATCACCCGGCGCGATCATATCTCCGGCATCATCCCCAGTATCAAATGAGAGTGGAGTGATGGTGATATAATCGCCCCTCCGGATAAACGGGTGCATGCTCAAACCAACCGGTTGGATCCGGATCGGGACCTTGAAATCCATAATATAGTTTAAGCGGACATCATTCATATTATGTATAAATAAATACCTGGCAACTCATTCGTAGTGCAGGACCTTAGGCCTGCTTATCGTAGAGCTAAGCTGCCCCGAAAGCTTTCGGGGTCAGTTTGATCGGCTGGTTCTGATGCGTTTTATTGCTTCCCCAAAAAACATTGGGCAACCTGACTGCTTTTAATCCGCGACGTCACCACCGACCCTGTGTCGGTGGAACGATGATTGACAACTACTAACTCCGCACCCACCCAACAAACTCTCCCCCTCCCCCCGTGCGGAGCACGGGGGGGGAGGGGTTTGGGGGGGATTTCTGTTTTAGTTGTCAGTCATGATCCCACCGGGATAAACCCGGTGGTGATCTTCAACCTTTTTTCCGTTTATTCCCCTAGCCTCAGAATATTATACGGAATTATTTATTTGAAAGGACTGAAAATAATCTAAAGCGGATTGGTCGGGCCGGAAACCAAAACTGTAGAATGGAATGCGATGAATAACATCCTCAAGGATGGAGACGGCTCGGTCGAGTTCGTCTCGATCATTGAATGGCAGAAATGCCTGTTGAAGTATCTCCTGAATAGCTAATAGTTGATTGATCTTTTCGATCTGATTCTCCGGACGGTGATGGAGGAAAAAGATTCCCCGCAAAGTAGCTGATTCTGCTACCTGGAATTTCTGACGGTGGTTCCAGGGAGTCCCGAAAATCAGATAATCATCTCCACTTTTTTTCAGGATGATCTTATCTTCTCCCAGGACCGACCAGGAGGATAATTTGTGGGCAAGATCCGCCCAGGTGCTTTTTCCCCTCCCTGAAGACGCGGGGAAGAGGAATGCTTCATCGTTGATCTTTACTGCCGCGGCATGAATAATCATTCCTCCCCGGTGAAGAAGCAGGTTGGAGCAAAGTATCATATCGAGGGGGTATAATGAAATTAAGGTATTTTCTGACTCCCGTTTTTCGATCCAAATATCTCCCCGGGAGCAGTCATTTTCCATCCGGGCTGTCTTGTATGGAGATATATCTCCGGTTTTCCACGGCAGAAAAAACTCTTTCTTCCCGTCTCGTTGGACAGTTTTCCAATTTATGGGAAGTGAGGATAATTTTTGAGAGGAAGAAAAGTTCCGACTAATAGACTCAGGTTGAATATTCCAGACAACGTCCGGGGAAGCTGAGGAGATACGGAATGGCACATAGTTATCCTCAAGGCAGGTTAAAGAAACGGGGAAGTTTATCTGAATCGGAATACCGCCGACGCTGATTAATGTTGCTGCCATCAATAACTGCTCTTACTGATTATGGGCATGGAGCGATAGTACAGGGTACTGGCGGAAAGACAGATTGCAGGGTGGGAACTGAGGGCGTATGGCAGGTCCCCATTTGAGCGGCATTAAAGCTGAGTTCAATGCTTTTAACCTCAGGCTTTATATATTTTTTCTTCCCTTCCATTAAGCGGTCTCCTACTCTTACTTAATAATATACCTCTAAAGTGGGCGATAAGGCAAAGGAATTTTACCGATTTTTCAGGCGATCCGGTCTCCAGGGTTGACCAGGCCGGACAGATACTGCAAAGAGCTCTGATCTCACAGCTGGTGCATTTATTGGGGTTTTGACTAATCTTTTCTCTCACCGAGGGTATAAATTGATCCCAGCCTTCTTGAAAGCTCCCCTTGATAAGATCGTAGCGAAAATTAGTATCCAGAACACAAAGACCGAGTTTCCCCGAAGAAGAAATATGGAAAGAATAAAGTCCTCCTCCGCATTTATATAGTTTATCAGATTGTACTGGCCCCCATTGTCTACAGTCAAAAGACACCCACTCCTGCCACTTCTTCGGGTCTTGATAATCAAGTTTAATTATCTCCCGCGGGGAGAGGCGATAGTCGGTAGTATGTTGGTCGCCGTTTAATCCTGGACAGATCAATGTATCGAATCTAAATTCTTTCCCGATGCCTTCGGCGAATTCTTTCATCTTCCAGATCTCCGGGTGGTTAATAGTATTGATGACCGATTTTAGCCCGAAGGGGATTGATCTTTCTTCAAGGAGTTTAATGGTTTCCCGGCAACGCCTGTAACTTCCCTTTACGCCGGATACGTTCTCATAGATCTCTTCCGTGGCGCCGAAGATTGTGATATCAATAAAATATGGAGGATAATCGGCCAGGAAATCCGCCATATCGCGGTCAATAAGCGTACCATTGGTGAAGATGGTGATAAGTAACCCTTTCTGTAAAGCGTATCGATAGATAGAGCGGAAATCATCACGGGCAAATGGTTCCCCTCCGGAAAGAGTAAGAAAAAGGCACCCCTTCTCCGCTATTTGATCGAAAATTGAGAAGATCTCCTCCCTTCTCATTTCGTTCTTTGATGGAGTATCGCGAGCGAAACCAACGTAGCAATAAGGACAGCGGAGATTACATCGTCTGGTCAGCTCTATTGAGCCAAGAATCGGTAACCGCTCCGTCTGAGCCGTCCCCCAGATATTAGTGACGAAGCTATCTTTGTTGCAGGTCTGTTCATTCATTCTTTTTTCCTGGAGCTCTGCCCTTAATCGAAAAACGGAAGTCTTCGATGATCTTGAGGAAGATATAGAGCATCAGGCCGATTAAAAATAGCATCCCGAACGCCAGGTTGCGGCCGGCATATTTCATTACCAGGGCGATAATTCCGAGATTGATAGTGAGGAGATAGAACATCCGAACAACCTGTTTCTGCGAATACCCCAACGACAAGAGTCGGTGATGGAGATGGCCGAGATCGCCCCGCAAGGGATTATGTCCTTTCATAACCCGGCGCAGGAAAGCGATCAAGGTGTCGGAGATGGGGAGTAGTAAGGCGACGAGAGGGAGAACCAGGGCGATGCCGGCGGTAGTCTTAAATGAACTCTGGATGGAGACTGCTGCCAGGATAAACCCCAGGAGAAGACTCCCGGTATCCCCTAAAAAATTCCGGGCCGGATATAGATTATACCGCAAGAATCCGAGACAGGCACCTACCAGGCCGATTACGATAATCGTCATAAAGGGAGGGCCATCCAGACCACTGAAAAAGAGGGTAAGACCCGCTATCCCGGCCACCCCGCAGGCCAGCCCGTCCAGGCCGTCCAGCAGGTTGATGGCGTTGGTAAGTCCTACGATCCAGAGGATGGTGAGGGGGATTCCCCAGAGTCCGAGTTCTAACTGGCCGCCGAATGGATTTGTGATAACCTTCAGGTTATAACCGTAAAGTAGCAGGATTATCGCCGCCAGCGTCTGGAAGATTAGCTTGACCGGAGCCTTGACCCCACGGATGTCGTCATAAATACCCAGTCCGAGAATGATAACGCTCCCGATTATAAGTCCCAGGAAATGGAGGTCATATGAACCCAGCAGAGTCCTGCGGCTGAGTAGGAAGGCCAGAGAGGTGGGAGCCAGGAAACCGACAAAAATTGAGATTCCGCCCAGTAGAGGCACATCCCGACCTCCGTTTTTCTTCTCCAGCGCCCGGGCCGTTATTCCCTTCTTAGCGACTAACTTGATCAAAGTAGGCGTGACTGAAAGAGAGATAATAAATGCGATTATAAAGACGAGCCAGTTCATAATTATTTTTTACTCCGTAAAAAATAATTGTTTGAAATTAATCTACAGCGGATAAAAGTTTGGGGGATCATTTCTTTTTCGATAATGGTTGTATGTCTTCTTCCGCAGCTTTGAGGCGTTCACGATAATCGTTCATAATAGTAAATAGAATATACATCATACTCCCTACCAGGAAGAAGACGGCCAGGGCGAGGACTTTTCCGGCTTCCGCCATAACCAGCGCTATGACTCCCAGATTGGCCTGAAGCAGATACAGGATCAGAACAGTCTGTTTGGGTGAATAGCCGAGATTGAGGAGCCGGTTATGTAGCTGCCGTTTCGGGGGAACTGTGGATTTGTTTCCGAAAACACGTATGATATAGCTGAAAATAGCGATACCGAGTGCCAGCAGAGGAAGGGTGAGCGATATGGCGGCGGTTACTTTAAACGAACCTTGAACCGCGACAGCGGCCAGTACGAATCCGAGGAAGAAGGTCCCGGTCGATCCCAGGAAGATTCGAGCCGGATAGAAGTTATAACGGAGAAAACCCACACATCCGGCCGATAGAGCCAGCGCGATGATAGGGACAAAGGGGGGTCCGTTCAGGGAGGCGAAGAATATAGTTATGCCGCAGATAGCCGCTATCCCACAGGCCAGTCCGTCAATTCGATTGATCAGACTGAGAGCGTTAGGTAGGCTGATCAGCCAGATGATCAGGATAGGAATACCCCACGATCCGATCTCAACAGTCCCCGCCAGTGGATTGGTAAATAGGGTAATCCGGTATCCGCATCCGATCAGGACAAGAGCCGCGATAAGCTGGACAGCCAGCTTGAGATGGAAAGAGGCTCCACGGGTGTCATCATAGATCCCCAGTACAGTCATCAGTATCCCCCCGAGAACAATTCCCAGATAATTATAGTCGTATTCCCCCAGCATCTCCCCCTGGCTGAGAAGAAAGGCCAGGGCGGTCGTAACCAGGAATGAGACGCAGATTGAGAGTCCCCCTAAAAGGGGCGCGCCCCGGGAGCTTACTTTTCCATCTTCCCGGGAATGGGTGATACTCAGTCTCGACGCTAACTTAATCAGCCGCGGAGTGAGTATAAATGAGATAATAAAAGTAGCTATGAGGATAAAGAGTTTCATGAGATTAACCAAATATATTTATAAATAGTGTCTGAACGAAAACCCCAAAATCCAAGTCATTGCGAGGAACGAAGTGACGAAGCAATCCGTTTAGTTTGTGATGAGATTGCTTCGTCACTTCGTTCCTCGCAATGACAGGTTTTATACGGTTTGGGGTTTTCGTTCAGACACTAAATAGGGCTAGTTTTGAACAACTATCATATTTTTCTATGGGAAATATTATTATTTCAATTTGGAATCGAGAAATATTATTTCTATAGCAACAAGAAAGTAAGTTTAGTCATTTTTCAAAACTAAATTAGCGCGAAGACACTAACTTATTATATAGCTCAAATGTCCGTTCCGCCATCTTTTCTTTGGTAAACTCCCGCTCGACCCGTTCCCGGCCCTGTCTCCCGAGTTTTTCCCTCAGTTCAGGATCGTTTAGAAGCTCGTTCAGTCCGTCACGGAGCATTCCTGAATCCTGGGGAGGGACAACCAATCCGGTCTTCCGATTCAGATTTATATAGTTCACGCCGGTATCAAGCCGGGTGCTGACAACCGGGCGGGAGCAGGCCATGGCTTCCAGCTGGACAATCCCGTAGGCTTCATTCCGGGTTATGGACGGCAGACATAATACCGAGCAGGCGTGGAGATAGGCCAGCAGATCATCCCGGGATACTTCGCCCATCAGGAAAACCTTCTCTTCAAGATGATGGGAAGCCACCATCATTGCCAGTGTGCCCAGCCGCCCTCCTCTTCCTGCAATTATAAGTTTGCCATCTACTCCTTCCATAGCTTTCAGAAGATACTCGATTCCTTTATAGAGGGCCAATCTTCCGACAAAGAGAACTATTCTATCTCCATGGAGCCGCCGTATCTCATGAGTTCTTTCTTCGATGGCAGGAGAGGGGAGATAGTCATCCGGATTAATTCCAATCGGGATAACGACACATTTATCACGGAACTTATGGAGTATGGGTGAGCTTTCAATATAGAGGGGTGAAGCGACTATGATTGCTTGAGCTCGGGAGAGGAAGGAAAGAAGAAGTGGGCGATATAGGTATTTGGTGAATCGCTGTCTTATTATGTCACTCTGATAGACAACCACCATCTTTCCGGGGGGCCGGGCTGACAGGTAAGAGACCGCGGCGAGCGGATCAGGATGTTGAATCGAGATGATATCGCCCGCGTTCCGCTTGAGAAGACGCGGGAATGACGGGCAGATAGAAGTGGCTGCCAGCCGCCCCCATCGTCCCGCCCGGATAACATCCACACCTTCCACCGCCTCATGTATCGTATGATGGTTGGTATTGGAGACCAGGACCTTCAGCTCTACCCGGTCTTTCAGGCCGAGGCACAGATCCCGGAGATAAGTCTCCATTCCTCCCCGGTAGGGGTAGTAGAATTTTCCAACCTGAAGGACGCTGAATTTCATTCGGGATAAACTCTCGGTTTGACTTTAAAAATTTTCCTCATCTTTGTTGCCGCCCCATCGACCTCCCTGATTTTATATTTCCGAGAGATAACTTCCAGGATATCTTTTCGGCCGGCCTTTTCCGCTTTATACCCACGGCTGATATATACGGATGATTTGCCGAGATCATTCATCCAGTCCTTCCGGTGAGTTAACAGGAAATCCTGACTTGCTACGAATAAATGAATATCATCCGGTATATACGGGAGAAGGGGTGGAATAAATAATCTGGAATCATTATCAATCAAAACTTTTTGAGATTCACACAGTAATGCCTCCGGATCAAATATTTGCTTTTGAGAGTTATTATAACGCCAGACCATCATACCGGAGGAAATAAAGATGAGCACGCAAAAACAGGTGCTAACTATAACCTTTGCTCTTCCAAAAAAACGAAAAAACATCACCGGAACAAATGCCAGAAAAGGATAGACCATGCTCAAATACCTTTTTCCCATCTGTTGCAACGATGTGACGCCGATCAGGTAGAGCAAGGTGATTGTCCCTCCCGTCCAGACTAAAAAATATATTATCGATAAGCCGGTAAAATGGTTGCCATCCGTTGCCTTGATCCATCTCCCGCGATCTTTAACCCGGATAATGAGAAACGGGATGATAATCGCGATAAAAATAATCATCAGCCCCCCCTGGATTACCCGGTTGCCGATAATAAAGTCAAAAAAAGCGCTTGCCACCTTATTCATTCTGGGGAAAAAGCCCCGGTATTGAACGGAATGATCTCTAGATTGCTCCAGGAGAAAAGAAAGATAAAAATCGGGATGGAGTAAAACCAGCAATAAGCAACCAAGTCCTATTAAACTCAGCGCTGTTGCCAGCCTACGTTTATTTTTCTTAAAGAGTCGCAGGATTATAAACAAAACAGCCCCGGCCATTAAAAGCAAAAAATGATAGTGGGTCAGCATTCCCGCGCCGGCTGTTATGAATAGCAAAAAATAATCCGGCCATTTTATTTTTTCCGTTACGTCGGAAAATTTCAGAATTTCCCGGACAAAGATGATAGAGAGCAATACCAGTAGCGAATAATTTCGACTTATAAATGAAATCCGGATAACCGCCGGGCTGGCGGACCAGATCAAAGCGACCAGTGCCGCTTCCATAGAGTTCTTCAGGCAATATCGGGCCAGGTAAAAGAGAGTGAATACTGATGGAACAAACAAAGCGACATTCAGCAACGGCCCTGAAGAGATGCCGACTCCGAATACCATAAACCAGATATGCAGGATCCAGAAATAGAGGGGAGGATGAACATCATAGTTCGCCAGATCGGAGCTTATTGTATTAAAGCAAAACAAGTCTTCGGGCTGGATGAATCGTTTCCATTCGGACGCCTTAACCCAGGAACCATAGGGGGCGGATTTTGTATTAATAACATCTATATACTCCCCTTCATGACCTGTCGCCGCGAGGTAGGAGATCCCTTCGTCCATGCCAAGGTTACTTTTTCCGTTGATACCGGCGACGCGAAGGAAACCGCCTCCTATCAGGGCCAACGCGAGAATGACTGGAACTAATCCGGTACGTTTCATGACTCGGGGAATGGGGATTGGGGAATAGGGAATAGGGATTGGTTCTCATTATTCACTATATATTCATAGAGCTTGTCGGCGATTAACTTGTGGCCCAGTTCATTGGGGTGTTCGTGGTCGCCGGCCCGGAGTTGGTAGGCTTCATATTCGCTGAATTCATCCGTCAGGTCGATGGAGGGAATTGAATAATACCGGGCGATCGATCCGATGAAACTATGAAGTCCTTCCCAGGCATAATCGCCTCCCGGGTAATCATATATAACAGGCGTCATAAGAAGTAAAGGGCGGATGCTCCGGTCCCGGCAAATCTGCGAAAGGCGTCGGAAACCGTCATTCCAGGCGATAAAATCCTCGTAATCAGCATATCTGGCGTAATATGGATCCGATCCGGGAAGATCGGAGTACTTCCCTCGATTAAACGCCGCTATAAATTCCCGGGAGATAGTCTCGATTTCCGGAGGGAGGTTTTTCATTCTTCCCTCCGTGGAAAAGATATTTCCATCCGGATCATCTCCGTATTTCCTTTCCCGATATATTCCCCTCATCAGAAGAATGAACCGACGGACTATCTGGGACTGGAGGAGTATTTTTTTAATCGTCCGTTCCGCCGGATTTTGAGACATTCCTCGATTGATCAATTCACTCACGTCCTGATTGGCCTGATCAAAGTAAAATGGCACCAGACCGCTATAGCTGATATCATCCAGCCAATAGCCGTAGATAATCATGTCGGGGTCAAAAGTTATACCTCTATCTTCCAGCCGGGCGATTATCTGAATCGTTCGGTAACCTGGTACACCCATATTGATAACTTCATATCTTTGATCTTTACCGGAATCTTTATTCAGCATCGCTTCCAGCCGTTTCGCGTAGGTATTTGCCGCCGGGACTCTCAGACCGTAAGCCAGAGAATCACCGATTACGATAATCCGGTATACTCCTGCCGGTTTTTCTCGGGGATATAATTTATCCCGGAACCCATCCGAATTAAATTCACCGGTATTGGGACGGGGCTCGATGATGATATCGGGATTGGAGGAGGGCTGATAGTTGGCGAACGATATCTCACCGATCCCTACCGGCATCAGGTATCTTAATAACAGCTCGCTCAGACCGAATATTGTGATTAACACCAACAGGAGAATTCCGATATTCTGCACTATCTTATTTTTTATGAGAACGAGAAGAATAAAGAGAAAATATAGAGTCGATAGAAACAGGAGCGAGATAAGATAACCCTGGAATTGGTAGAATATGGAATCGGCGTAAGTGAGGTAAATATCCAGGGGCCTGCGCGACTGATCTTTAATCAGACTATTAAGCAGCGATCCGGCTTCGCCCCGGTAGATCGAACCAACCAGATCAGGGATAAAGATCCGGTAGAGAGGAGCGGAGACTATCAGAAGGCACAAGAGTCCCGCGAAAAAGACCAGGAACTTCTTATGCTTTATGAAATACGTTTTCAAAATGCCTTTAACTTGAGTTGGTAACCACACCTTTCAAAGTGCGCAGGCTAAAGCCTGCGGCTACATGGCAATGGCGTGGTAGCCGCACCTTTTAAGGTGCGCAGGCTAAAGCTTGCGGCTACATGGCGATGGCGTGGTAGCCGCACCTTTCAAGGTGCGCTTATTTCTGGTCCAATCCTATCATACACGACCACTACCCCATCTGTCATTTTCTCAATCGAAAAATTCTCCGCTCTTTCCCGTCCCGCCTTCCCCATTTTATCGCGGAGGGTTTCCTCTTCCGCCAGTTGGATTACTGCTTGAGCCAGAGCGTCCGGATCATGCGGAGGAACCAGAATGCCGGTTTCGCCATCAATTACAACTTCCGGAATACCTCCGACATTGGTGGAGACAACCGGTTTCCCGGCGGCCATTGCTTCCAGGTTCGCCCTCCCGAATCCCTCTGACCATGAAGGGAGGACAAAAATATCGAGAGTGTGTAATACCGCGGAAAGATCGTCCCGCTGCCCGGCGAAGATAACTTTATCCTCGATATCGAGTTTCGCGATCAGCCCCCTAAGCTGTTTCAGGTAATCCCGGTAAGCCGGATAGAGAGCTTCCCCCGTGATTAAGAGCCGGGCCCGGGGAATACTTTCTGATATCAGCGGCATGGCGTTAATGAGGTCATCATATCCCTTCAAGGGGGCAAAGTATCCGATGGCCCCGATAACTAGATCATCGCGCCTCAGCCCGAACTCCTCCCGCGGACTCGGTATTTCTCCACATTCCTTAAAGCACTCGGTATCAATTCCGTTATAGATCACCTTGATCTTAGCGAGGCTCCCCAGCCTCTCTTTAACCGCCCGGGAATTAGCGATGATTATGGTCGGAAAAACCCGGGCGAAAACGCGAAATAATTGGATATATATCTTGCCGGTTGGGTAATCCCGGAAATGCCAGATTAAAGGTCGGCGGCTTATGGCGGAGAGGAGACATCCCAGCAGATGAGCTTTCAGGCCGTTGGTGTGAATTATATCAATGGATTCTTCCCGAATTAACCGGAGCAGCCGGTTTAATGTCGGCATGATCTGAAAAGGAAGCCCGGGAATTTTCAACCAGTTGTTCTTTCTCCGGCTCAGGTTGAGCAGGGTAGGGGGTAACAGTATCTCCCGGGCATCTATTCCTTGCCGGTTCAATTCCCCGGCCAGGGGACCGGGGCCCAGAATAACTACCAGGTTATGAAATCGTTCGCGGGGAAGGCCGGTCACCAGGTCGATCAGACTTTTCTCCGCCCCGCCGATATATCCGGCCGGGTTTATAAATAAGATGCGTTTCATAGAATTTAGCGCCTTCGGCGCTAACGTTGAAAAATAAAGACGTTGAAAATACAAACGTTAAAGATCGTTGAATCCCGTCGGATTCACCCGCAAGATGCGGTTCGGCTACTTGTTTACTCATGTTTTAATAACTGTTGAAAAATTAAACAATTTATGCCAGCTCCGTTGGCGAGGTGAATCATTTAACTTTAGGCACTTAAGGCACTTCAAACTTTAGGCACTTCAGAACTTAGCCCGCGCGTAGCGAGGGCTAAGTTCCTGCTTCGGAATTTCAATAACTTGAAATTCCGGGGTAACGTTGATCGGTTGCGCAACTCGAAACGTGGAACGGGTTACGGTTACGTACGCTTTAGCCCCGCAACCGTCCTACGCAACCGATTCGAGCC
>Ga0180435_10000898_pt1 | contig 31399 bp, 32 predicted proteins | sample SS_ome_3_FD_132467 | JGI IMG/M metagenome (GOLD analysis project Ga0180435, IMG submission 132467) | Hypersaline lake sediment archaeal communities from the Salton Sea, California, USA - SS_3_S_1 metaG | ecosystem: Environmental > Aquatic > Non-marine Saline and Alkaline > Hypersaline >... | reverse complement strand
TAAATGCTAAATATTTGTTTTTTTAAAAAAAACAAATATTTAGCTTGCTTTCTTCCTGGATAAGGACTATTATCTGTTTAATCAATCAAGTCCTGCCTAACCTGCGGGACGGTTTCTCTCTGTTGGAACAATCCTTTTATAAAAACGATACCCTCCAGTTTGCGACGTTGAAAATTTATAAGAAAGGAGGAGTTATCATGACTAATGGAACTGTCAAGTGGTTTAGCGACCATAAAGGATTTGGATTCATTGAGAAGGAAGACGGAGTGGATGTGTTTGTTCATCATACAGCAATCAATGCCACCGGTTTTAAATCCCTCAATGAAGGCGATCGGGTTTCCTTTGATATTGAGCAAGGACAAAAAGGATTTTCCGCTGCAAATGTCACTGTGATTTAATCTCATACTCTGAGTAACGAGGGCATCTCTTCTAATTGAGGGGATGCCTTTTTGTTTGGTTTGATCTGTGAAAAGGAAATCATAATGATAGAAAACTTAGGGCTGCTCTATGGGTTTGCTAAAGACGCAAAGAAATTTATCGAATGGGAAGAAGACATCAAAGTTGTTGACAGAAAATGGATGGAACAGTCAGGCATTGAAGTGAAGATGAAAAGTCATGGATACAATCTCCGCTGGTCAATGCTCGAAGAACTCGAAACAATGAAGTTGGGTGGTTACGAAATCCTCTTTGAAATTGACGAGATCAAGCAAATTCGAAGACGCGTTGAACGGAGTCGAGGGAGGAATTGGCAGGTTTTAATAGGAAGGAAAGAATACACCTAACAAACGATTGTACAACAAATACTAATTTTATCATTACTGCTCAATTTTACCATGTTATAAAAGTAAACCAATTTTTTGCAAGAAGAGGAAAATGCGACAGGCACGTATTCGACACGAAATGGAAAAGATGATTCTTTCCAAGATATGCAAATCTGTCAGCCCTGACGAATTTAAGGATATCGTTGCTAAAACTATTGACCAGGCTACTAATGATTATTTTAATCAAGTAGAATCAATTTGTCTTAAAACCCCATCGGTAAGAGAGATTGAAAAAATGGTTCAAGAACCGGACTTTGATGAAATAAATATCGCATCATACATCAAACGCCATTGCCCAGACTGGTCTGAAGATCGGATCGATAAAGAATTGGATCACATTGAGATGATACAAGAAAGAGAATATACAAAACAACTTGAATCGATAACCAACACCATAGTTAATGAATGCAGTAAGATTGACAATGTAATAAAAAAAGAAATTCAAAATTTAAAACAAAGGTTTAGCGAAAAACACTATAAATAATAACATTGGCAGAAGTTCTGACCCCAGGTATGATTTAAATATGAAGGAGTTGAGAATGACAGAAGCAAAAGGATTGAGTAAACCGGTAAAGTTGAAAAGTGAGTTGGCAGAGTTACTGGGAGTCACGGAACTTCCCAGGACAGAGATCACCAAAAAACTATGGGACTATATTAAGGCGAACAAACTTCAGACGAAGACTGAAAACGGAAAGGCTGAAAACGCAGGAAAGTTCATTGTGGCTGATGCTAAGTTACTCCCGATCTTTAAAAACACAAAATCCCAAAGCAAGTCAGGCAAGATTACTGACTTTAAAAATCTGAAAGAAGGCCAGACGATCAATATGATGCAGTTGGCCGTTGTTGTCGGAGCAAACATAGAATAATACAGCGGTTTTTAAAGCGAACGATGGTGCTATTATGTTTGGCTGCTACTGAAAATTGAATTACGGAGTATGCGGTATCAGCCTTTCGGTCATGGCTGATTTCTTTTCCTTCGAAATCCATTCGGTATTGTCTTCAAGTCGCATGGCCGCCGCGTTTTTTTCGTAAAAAGATTCAGGCTCATATGTCCATCCCTTTGCCAAGCGCCGTTCTTCTTTCCTTAAATTAAAATATGCAAACATACCCGTCGGAAAGGAAAGAAGCCTGGTTTTCCATCCAAACTCCTGACAGATATCTTTTAGCAGTCGATCCATTTTCCGGAACAGTTTTTTGTCATGCCGGTAATATTTCCTCATAGCCCGAACGGCTCCGGCATAGGTCGAACGCAATGGTTTGACCTCTCGTGCATACCGTTCTCTGATGCGTGGATCTGCATTTTTTTTATAGCGCTGCCAGCCCGTTAAAAGTGTTCGAATTAATCGGGCAAGGCTGGGGCCGTTTTGTTCAAAGTCTTTTTGAAACGCATTAAGCAAAAAGGTTTCTTCTTCACCATCACGGATATGATTATGTCGATAACTGAACCGATATTGGCCATGGGCATCGGCGGCAGGAAATTCCGATTCATCCAAAAGATCACCGGCTTTAAGATGCTGTTGGTATAATGGTGTTCCGGGGTTGGGGGTATAAAGCATAAATTGATGAAAATCAGTATGATGGCTAATCGCATAGTCAATTACTTGATCAATTGTGTCCGGCCGATGCTTTTCCAGTCCAATAATTGAAGATCCCAACACGCGTATGCCATGTGATTGTAATTCGTTAACCAAGTCGAGGGTATCAATATCTTTCAGTTTTTGATATTGGCTTTCTTCCCCTTCGATTCCCATCCATACCCATCCAATACCGAGACCTACAATTTGATCAATGTCATATGACCGTAACACACGAGCCGAACTGAATACATTAAGCATCCAGCTTTTTTTATGGTTTTGCATTAATTCCAATAACCGTAATGCTCGTTTGCGATGAAGTAGAAAGTTTTCATCCAAAATAAAAAAAGATTTCACTTTAAGTTCATTTTCGATCCGGCACATCACTCCAAACAATTGGTCACCGGTTTCGTAGAAATTGACAAATTTTCCTTTCCCACCGAACAGAGCAGATGTGGAACAAAAGTTACAGCCGATTGGGCAGCCCACTGATGGGACCAAAACAGCTGCCGTATCACCTGGTTTATCTCGCAATGATATACCTAAAATACGGGCTCCGAATGCTGAATACGCCATTGGATGGCTGACTGGCGCATCGACAGGTCGACCTAGAAACCTACGGAACCATTTGACGCCGTCGCCTTTGACAATATGATCCGCATCAATAGTGTCGGTTAATCCGGCCTTGTTGGCTATATGTCCGCCAATAACGATCGTTGCCTGAGGTTGGTATTTTCGGATCAGTTCACACATTTTTTTTACTTTTCCCACATTGGGTATAATTGAACTGATACCGATAATATCATAGGATTTATCTTTGAGCTCCTGAACAAAGCGATCTAAGTCAGGAAAGTCAAGCACCGTGCAAGGCGCATCAATGTTGGATTGCAAAAGCATCAAACCAAATGACCGGTGAAACATGCGGAGTGAAAAGCCTCCTTGTACTCGTGTAACCTGATTTTGATAGAGTTCCATAGGATTAATGGCCCGACTACCATATTGGTCGTCCTGAGCAAAGGGGCCAAATACGCTGGACAATAAAACGTTAGCACGAATCCCTAAGGGGTGTGCTGAAATTGATTCATTCATTCTTTCTCCTGTCGTTACTTAAATCGAATTAATATGAACTGTTCTTTTAAAGTTCTTTTATTCTAAGCTTACTCATTGGCTAACATAAGGTATATTGTCATGTTTTACAAACCTTTTACATTTCTTACATAACACAAGAATCAATAACCATGGTATGCATGAGGCTCATTTCCGGATTCCCGTTTTTGAGAGAAGGTTACAGTATAGTTTATGATTCAATTATCGGTAGTATTGTTTTGAAAGTGAGCAATGTTTTATGATCAACCATGTTTTAAAGGAGCAGCTAAATGGTCGTGATTAATGAGACACAATTTGATGCACGGGATTACTCATATTCGACCCCCAAGGTTAAAACGGGGATTTTAGGTCTTGATGATGTTTTAAACGGTGGCATACCGGAGGGGTCGCTGACCCTGGTATCCGGTGGTCCGGGATCGGGCAAGACGATACTGGGTCTGGATTTATCGTTCGAGGGGCGCTTGCCGGTGAGGCCGGAATTTTGCTCACGTTTGAGGAGTGGGAGTCGGATCTTAGAAGTTATGGGGATTTCCGGAGATTTTGATTTGCGCGGGATGCTGGGCATTCTTCGTCAGCAGGCTGAAGAAAAGAATGCAAAACGTATCATGATGGATGCTCCCGATGTTTTTTCTTCGTCTGCTTGACAATATTTCTAAGGAGCGTGCGGAACTTCATATACTGAACGAATGGCTTCGGGAAATGGGAATGACCACAATAATGACTGTTAAAAGGAGTCCGGAAGGGACATATGAGTTCCTCGAATACATGGCCAACTGTGTCATCTGTCTGGACCAGCGCGTCTTTGAACAGATTACAACACGTCGTATGCGGGTAGTGAAATACCGGGGATCAATTTATGGCCGCAATGAGTATCCGTTCGGCATAACCCATGAAGGCTTGAGAATCATACCGGTAAAGGACACCATGGTCACGTTAGGTGCGAATTCCCCTATAAACGGAAGGCTTATCGAAATCGGAAATGGTGGGGGTGTCATTTTGGTGTCAGCCGCATGAAGAATTACAAAACAAGCTGTTTCATATGAATCTTCATATCATCGATGACGGGGTGCGTTTGGAAAATATACCGTGTAGGGTCCTGTCCGACGAGGACACTATCAATGATGCATCTATTCCCACTAAAAACCTGAGACGTTACCGAGTCAAATTTAGCTGCATGTTGGATGAGCAGGGTTACAAGGTTGAAGACTTTATTTTGACAGGTTGGTTTTTCCTGTGATAATCGTACTATCCGGTATTTGATGAAATAGTAGCCTTCGCTTTCTGGTTCTAAACGCGGATAAAGGGTAACCGATGGAAGATTATCAGCTTTTAATAGACCTTCATAAGAGGGCAAAACGGCAGGGCCCGGGCGGTGATAGAGAAACGGAAAAGGCCGCCGGCCTTGCTTTGATCGACCCGTCGGCACCACTAAGGATTGCTGATATCGGCTGCGGCACGGGATCGTCCGCCATGGTGCTGGCCCGTTGTCTGAATGCCCGGATTACAGCGGTGGACTTTTTACCTGATTTTCTTGACATACTTAAAAACAGGGCCGAAAAGCTGCACCTGACTAAAAAAATATCTGCGCTCGCCTGTTCAATGGACAATCTACCGTTCGGCAATGAGGAATATGACGTTATCTGGTCTGAGGGGGCGATCTATAACATAGGGTTTGAAAAGGGAGTCAAGGACTGGAAGCGTTTTCTGAAAACCGGTGGAATGCTGGTCGTATCTGAAATCACCTGGCTTACCGCTGACCGCCCGCCCGAACTTCAAACATACTGGAAAAACGAATACCCGGAAATAGATACGGCATCCTCGAAGACAGGTGTTCTGGAAAAGCACGGGTATTCTCCGGTCGCCTATTTTGTTTTACCCGAGCATTGCTGGCTGGACAATTATTATCGGCCGATGCGGGACAGTTTTGAAGAGTTCCTTAAGCGGAACGGCAGCAGCGAAAAAGCACAGGCAATCGTCGATGCCGAAAAAAAAGAAATCGCCATGTATGAGAAATACAAAAATCACTACAGCTATGGCGTATATATTGCGAGAAAAATGGAATAGCATTTAACTCGTCGAATGCCATCGACCTTGATCGCGGACAGCGCAGAACCTGATACATGAGAATGGAGCGCAGCAATATTTATACTAATACAAGTCGACTTCCGGACAAGAGGTCAATTTTTTTGTTTTATTGTTTTTGGTTTCGATGCTTTTGGTCGGGCGGTCCTTTTCCCGGCAGTTTCGCTTTTTTGCTTCCTGCCCAATTTCGCTTTCGCCTTTAACGATTTTTTTTCTGATGGCTCAAAATTAATTTCCATGGTTACGCTGACTTTATAATTCTCCAATACTTTTCTGATTTCCTTTTCAATGTTTACATCTTTCATTGCCTTGGCGATTTCTTCGGATAAGAATCGAAGAAGTTCGTCCTTTGATTTAGTGCTCTGTTGAACAATAAAATTCGCAATATCCTTGGAGAGTTTTAATTCCGTAATTGATTTTCGAATGGTTTCTTCCGTAAAAAGAACGCCCCCGACGCTCAGCGTTAAGAGCTTTTTAACTAAATCGATGACAAGCACGTCATTCTTTTTGGACAGTTCTGCATATCTCGATTTACCGGCCATGGACCCCTCCTTCCGAAAAATTATATACGGACACCTAACCTGACTCGCGGGTTATCAATACAGTCGTATGTTTACATGGTGAAAGATAGTCTATCTTATAACAAATATCAAATAAATGCAATATATTAGATTTAAAAATTGTTGATCGGTACCCCCCCCGGATTCCGGATCTCATTTTGCAAAGCAAAATTCGTCCGGAACCGCATACCTTCTTGAATTATCCATCATATTTGATATCGTAACTTAAAAAGCGGTATGCGTTCAATTCAAGAAATTAGATGTATTACTGCAGTGAAAGAGGCGGCCTTTTACCGTCGGTTTAACCGTAAAAATCAGGGGGCAAGGCCATGGACCATAAAAATCCAAAAAGCATTTTCGCCTGTTTCAGCCTGGCTCTGGCGTTCCTCGCCGTCACCATCACACCGGCTGCCGGGAACCCCGTCATCTCACGGGAGAATGTGCCCATGGCCCGTGGCTACGAGCGAATCACCGTGGTCGGCGGCCTTGAGCATCCCTGGGCGATGACTTGGCTGCCCAACGGCAGCATCATCGTAACCGAGCGGCCCGGGCGCGTCCGGCTGATAAGGGGCGACGCCATGGAACCTGAGCCGCTGAGCGGTGTGCCCGAGGTATTCGACTCGGGTCAGGGAGGCCTTCTCGATGTCTCGCTGCATCCCCGCTTTGAGGAGAACCGTCTGGTATATTTCACTTACGCAAAGGGTTCCCGCCTGGCCAACCGCACCTGTCTGGCCCGGGCTCTTCTGGAGGGCATGGCACTTAAGGGCTGGCAGGTTCTTTTCGAGGTATCACAGGCCAAGGTCGGCACCCAGCATTTCGGTTCGCGCATCCTGTGGCTGCCGGACGGCACGATGCTGATATCCATCGGCGACGGCGGCAATCCGCCGATCATCCTGGACGGTGAGCTCATCCGCCGACAGGCCCAGAACAAGGCCGGCCACCTGGGTAAAATCCTTCGCCTGAACGACGACGGAACCATCCCAAAGGACAATCCCTTCTTTGGCGCCAAGGACGCCGCCAGCGAGGTCTGGAGCCTGGGGCACAGGAATATCCAGGGGTTGACCTGGGACCCTGTCCGAAGCAAGGTCTGGGCGTCGGAGCACGGGGCTCTGGGCGGCGACGAGCTGAACATCCTTAGGGCAGGGGAGAACTACGGCTGGCCGGCCGTGACCTACAGCCGGGAGTACGTTCTCGGCTTGAAGATCTCTGATGCGGTCAGTGCACCGGGATTGGTCGATCCCGTAATGGTCTGGAGTCCGGCCATTGCCCCTTCGGGGCTGCTACTTTACACCGGTGAAAAATACCGCGGTTGGCAGGGCGACCTCTTCGTCGGCGGACTTGTCTCCCAGGACGTCCGCCGGATAGACCTGGACAACGAGGGCCGCGTCCGGGGGGAGGAGGCCCTGCGCATCGGGGCGCGTGTGCGCGACGTGCGGCAGAGTCCCGACGGGCTGCTTTACGTCCTGACCGACGAGGACAGCGGACGACTCATCCGCATAGAACCCCGGCCCGGAGGCGGCGAGACTGCGCCGTGATTCCATTTTAATCTAGGCTGGGAAAATCAGACGCGGCTCAATACACTCTCAATTTCCTCTCTTTCGATGGGCTTATGAATGAAGCCTGCGGCGTTCAAGCTGAGGGCTTCCTGCTCCAGAGCCGTATCGCCATGACCGGTGACGACAACCACGGGTACGGACGGATCGATTTCCTTCAGCTTTTTCAATACTTCAAGGCCGTCCATTCCCGGCATCTTAATATCCGTGAGCACAATATCCGGCCGCTCTTTTTTGAACAATTCAATTCCGGTTGCGCCGTTTTCAGCGATGGCGACATCAAAATCCATTGCGCCCAGAAACAGGCCGAACATGGACAGGGTCGGTTTCTCATCGTCAATAACAAGAATTTTTTTCATGGTTTCTTCCTTATTAATCCTCAGGATGAAAAGCGGGAAACCGCTGTATGAATGTTGTTCCTATGCCTTCTTCGCTTTCCACTATAATATCTCCTTCATAGTCTTTTACAATACCATAAATTATGGCAAGACCAAGACCCATTCCTTTCCCCACTTCCTTGGTGGTGAAAAAAGGGTCAAATATTTTTTCCATCAGGTCTTTCGGAATCCCTGAACCGGTATCCCTTATTTCCAATACCACAGAGTCGTTTTCATGAAACGTTTTAATCGTTATGGATGTATCGGCACGTTCCACCACACGGATGGCGTCCCTTGAATTGGTAATCAAGTTGAAAATCACCTGCTCCATTCGGTTGTTGTGGGCGAGAATTAAAGGCAGATCGTCATCCAGTTCAAGCTTAACCTTGATGTTGTCAATACTGAGCTGCTTTCCTATTATTCGAATTACATTTTTTATGTTGGTATTAATGTCGACCCTTTCTTTGGCAAAGTCGGTTTTTCTGCCGAACTCACGAAGCCGGTTAATAATTTCAGACGCCCGGTCGACCTGGCCGCTGACTTCGGAGGCGACCCGGGCGAGGCCATCATCAGGAATTTTATTCCCTTTTTCCACCATCATGGTCAGGTATTCATTTCCAAGCTTTATGGCGTTCAAGGGCTGATTCAATTCATGGGCAATTCCTGCCGCCATTTGACCCAGAGTGGCCATCTTGCTTGTCTGAATCAACTGCTCCTCCTGTTCAACCATTTCGGTAATGTCTATGGCAGACAGAATCAACGCCTCACGTTTGCTGTATTGCGCCGGGCATGCTCTCACCCTTATATAAAGCGGTTGTGACGACCGTTTTGCATAAAAGCGGACATTCGTTGTCAGAATGTAGCCGTCCGGCCAGCCCTTTTTAATAATTTCTATGGGATCCTTATCCTCGTATTCAAACCTTCCGAAATCCGTAAACAGCTTTCCCAACGTAGCCTTTTTATTAAAACCAAACGTTTCCTCCGCGCTGGGATTAATGTCGAGGATTTCCATTGTTTGCCTGTCCAGAACAAAGATCGGGTTCGGGCCGCTTACGAAGAGTGAGCGATATTTGTTTTCAGATTCTCTAAGATCATTCTGGGAGATTTTTAGCCGATTGGTCATATTGTAGAATGAGCGTGAAAGCTGCATGACTTCATCACCGGGACCGGTTGGACCGTGGTTTCCTTTTATAGAACCGATGGAGCTTTGGGATGCATCGAGGTTGCCGCGGCTGATTTCATCGGAAATTCTTGTCAATTCCGTTATGGGCTTGGAAATGTACTTGGAAAGGAGGTTGCTGATCCAGAAGAAGAGTATCGTAATGGCGGATAAAAAACCCAGAAAAGTAGTCCTGAGTTTTGCCATCAGATTATCAATGTGTTCCTTTTTAAGTCCGATGTGGACTGAACCGATTTGATATATACCCTCTTCAACGGGGGCCGCGATGTCAAACACTTCCTCCCCCCTGACTTTGATGAGGATGGACGGATGTACTCCGTTTTTGTCAAAACAATCGGCGTTCATTATCTCATTGGGGAATTTGTCGATAAATGTATGTGCCAGAACGCTATTGTCTTTTCCGAGCACAAAGATATACGCAATAAGATATTTTCTTTCTCCCAGGCGTTCATTAAAAAGCAGGCTTGTAAGCTCAGGTATATTTTCCGTCAGAATATACCCCCTGCAACTTTCCGCGATACTCCCGGCAATCCCCTTTCCCCTCAGCTTTAACTCTGATGTCAGGCTTGTGAAAAGGATCCACCTGGTAAACAGTGCAATGATGAAGCTCAGAAGAAACAAGACGGCAAGTGAAGAGAAAAAAATTTTATTTTTTAAACTTGCCGCTTTAAATTTATTCGATAAATATCTCAACCCATCTCTCTTTATTCATTGTTAAGAAGGACAAACCGGTTGTTTTGGATTTTTGTAAAGTACACCCGTTCAAGCCCCTGGTGATCCGTAGAACTGAAAGATACTTTATTGGCAATGCCAAGATCGAAGTCGGTGATTGTCTCAATGGCATCAATAAACTTTTCCCGTGTAAGGTATACGCCCGCCCTTTTTAGCCCCTCCACAAGAACGATGGCATTAATATACCCTTCAAGACCGACGAAATTCGGCTTATCCTGGGGATAGTATTGCTTCAGGCGCCTGGCATACTCCTTTGCTCCGCGCAGTAAATGGGCGCCGCTGATCATTTCAGGCGGCGGCACGACCTGGGTTACGATCACCCCCTCTCCGGCATTTCCAAGTTTTCTTGCCAGCTCTTCGGCCCCGACAAAAGAAACATTGAAAAACAGAGGGGTAAACCCTCGATCGCGGGATACCCTGATAAACTTCGCACAGGGATCGTAGGTTCCGATCATGACAACAGCTTCGGCACCGGAATCCGATATTTTTTTCACTCCCTCTTCTACTCCAAGCGTCCCTCTTATGTATGTGCCGGTGGATACGGGCGTAAGGTTATATTTTTTTAAAGCCAGCTCCGTGCCTTTCAGTCCATCAAAGCCGTACGCATCATATTGATAAAAAACAGCAACCTTTTTTATACCGAGGTCGTCGACCATGTAATTTACGGCGGCGGCGGTTTCCTGGTAATAGGACGCCCTGACATTGATCAGATAGCGGTTGAACGGATATCTCAGGGCATTGGCACCGGTAAACATGCCTATAAGGGGGATCTTCGCCTCTTCGACAAGGGGGATTATGTTGACGGTTGTCGGTGTGCCCACGTAACAGAACAAACAGAAAACGTTGTCCTCTATAATTAACTTTTGTGTATAATAAACACATTTCGATGGGTCATAGCCATCATCGTAGGTGATGATGTTTATCTTTCTTCCGTGGACGCCGCCTTTTTCGTTGATATAATTAATGTAGGACATAGCGCCATGGATGGTCTGCGTTCCCAGATAACCGGCGTGACCTCCCAGGGCCAGAGATGAACCGATGGCAATCTCGTTACCGGTTATACCATCTGATGTCTTAGCTTTAAATGGACTCTCCTCCGTCGGGCCGCATGAAAAGAAAAGAAAAACCACGGGCACGAGAAGGATGATTGTTAAACGTCTGTCGGTCATTTAATATGTTTATCCGTCATTTTGGGGAACACCAGTTCAACGGTTGTTCCGATGTTTTTTTGGCTTGCAACACGGATACGTCCTCTGCAGTCCCTCATAATTTCATGGCATACCGAAAGTCCGAGCCCTTTTCCCTGCCCGTGTTTACCGGTAGTAAAGAATGGTTCGAAAATTCTTTCCTTTAAGTGAGCCGGAATGCCGACCCCCGAATCAAAGACGGAGGCAATGATGACATTTTTTTCCGATCTCGTGCTGACCCGGATCCTGCAGGGGGCGTTAGGGTCTTCCTTTCTTCGTTTTATTAATGCGTCCCTTGCATTCATGAGAACATTATAAAAAACCTGAGCTATTCGATTGTTGTGGGATAGAACCTGGGGGAGATGTTCTTCAAGGTCCAACTCCGTTTGTATATTTTCCAGCTCCAGCTGGTGGCTCAGAATGGAAAGGGTATCCCTGACCGCCTGATTAATATTAACCGGCTCCTTTTGCAGAGTCGGCTCTTCACCGAAGGTGCTCAGCTGCTTAATTATTCCCGAGGCCCTTGTGACCTGTGAGTTTATTTCTGAGATGACCCGCAACAGGTCGTCCTCTTTTATTTTTTTGCCCCTTTTAACCATGATGTTAAGATACTCGCTGCCCATTTTAATGGCATTAAGGGGCTGGTTTAACTCATGTGCCATATCAGGTGATATGCCCCCGGGGGCCGGCATCAGTTTCAAAAGATCCCATGCGGTCACAAGTTCAATATGGAGCATCAATGATGGCAGAATGACAAGATCTCCGATGAGGGCGGCAACAAGCGTAATGATCATCAGGAAGCCAAAAACAGCGGTCAGGCTGAAATTTGAGATCAGAAGTATTGAAAATCCAACTCCGATGGTAAGTGTCGTATAGACAATGGGTCTTCCGGTATGTATCAGTGTATCCCTAAGGGCCCTGTCTTTGTCAAGGTCCTTTTTAAACTCCCTGTTGTACCTCACCAGGTAATGAATTGTGTCGTCAACAGCCAGGCCGATCGCTATCCCTGCAATTAGAGCTGTTGCCATATTCAGTTCGATACCAAACCATCCCATGATTCCAAAGGTGACAATCACCGGGAAAAAATTGGTGACGACCGCTGCTATCCCGACTTTCCCGGAAAGAAAGAGGATAAACATTGTCGAAAAAACAAGTATAATGGTCAGGGCGAGACTTTTAATCTGGCCCTCAACGAGATGGTTGCTGCTTTCCGAAATAGCCATTCCCAGGCCTGTGATTGTGAAGAGGGTATCCCCGGAAAAATGAGTGGCCACATGGTCTTGAATCTTTATTTTGGTCTCAAGGAATTTGGATGAGCTTGAAATATGAGTGAAAAGTAATATGTTTGCTTTGGAAAACAACTCGCCCATAAAGCTTTTCAGAACATCGTTTCCAAGCATGATTTTATAATTATTTATCAGCATGCTGACTTCCCAGGACTCTTCGGGCAGACGGTAAAATTTTGGATCGAACTGATTCATCGAATAGTTGACGAGCTTCATGTAGTCCGCAAAAGAAACCGTTTTATCCACTCCCGGAAGGGTCTCAAGAAACTCTTGAAGACGGGCTATTTCAACTATATGGTCCGGGTTTTCAAAATAATACTCTTGTTTGTTTTCCATTACCACATTTACCGGAAAACTCCCCGACAGGTCTTTATAGATATCGTGAAAGTTGGTGCTGACGTCCGTGTCTTTTTTAAAATAGTCCACCGGGTTTGTTTCAATCCGGATATGAAAGACACCTGCAATGCAAACCAGTGCGAATACTGCTGAAAAATAGAAGATGAAGCGCTGATAAGTGAGATCGATTCGAATAATGCGGCGGACTAGACGATCCGTGTAGGCCGGCAACCTGTTGTTCCGATTTTTTAAACTGTCAATCGGGATAAATACCATCAGGGAGGGCATGAGGGTTAAGAGAACGATCAGCATGCTGATCATACCGACTACAGAGAACAGGGCGAATTCTTTTATGGCGGTAATGCGATGGATATAAATTGAACCTATCCCGATGGACGTGGTCAACACGGCCAGAATTGTAGGAAGTGTCATTTCTTTGAAGGTGGACATGACGGCTTCTCTGCTTCCGGAAGCCTCTTTGGCTGAAGTTACGAATTTTGAACAGATGTGAAGCGCATAAGCCGTCCCGACGGCAATGATAAATACCGGGACGATCATTGTCAGCGCGGATACAGCGATACCTGCCCAGGACATGAGGCCGAATGTCCATACCATGGCGGTGATGACGCAGATGACGGGAAGGGCCAGCAGTCTGAAGTGATTAAAAATAAGATACAGTATAATAATGATCGCCAGTAATGAAAGGGGAAGAATGGCGGTCAGATCGTTTTTCGTGTATTCCGCCAGCGCCTGGGAAACAGTCGGCATCCCGATCTGGTATAGCGGAATATCCTCTGCTGCCTCAGCAATCATTCTGTTGACTTCATTCACCACATGATTTTCATCCGCGCCTTTTTCTATAACCAGGGTCAGGGCGGTTGTTTTGTTGTCGCTGGAAAAAAAGTTTTTCTTAAACAGGCCTGCCGATGACAGAACAACTGAAAATTTGTCCATGCTCCACAGGTTTCCCGGGTCAATATCGTTTTTGATGGTCGCAAGGCTGATGACCCGCCTCACTCCGCTTATCCGGGATGCCGTGTCGGACAAATTTTCGACGGTTTTAAAAAAACCGGGGTCGAATACATTTTCTCCCTTTGCAACCACTCTTATGATGTCATCTGAGCCGAAGGTTTTTTGAAAGGCCTGGTAATCGGCTGCCGCTGATATATCTTCTATTACGAGATCGTAGATTGAGGTGCTGAAGGGGATAGAGGGGATGCGCCATCCGGCGATGACTGTAATTATGCAGATGGCAACTATTACAGCGACAGGATGTCGAACCGGAAGCATCAGAAGACCGGAAAGGGCCTCTTTTAAATGTATCAGCCTGCCATGCCGACTCTCATTGTGGGTGATGTCATCCTTCATCATTAAAGTTTTTTGAAAAATAATTTGTTAATGAACCGTCTTTTTCTTTAACTATGACAAGGCACTCGACACCTTTTTTTTTGTCTACAAAGTCAACGCCTTCAGTGTGCCCCATAACCATTAATGCCGTGGCAAGCCCGTCGGCATAAGTACATGATCCGGCAATGACGGATGCGCTGACCACCCCGTTGTCACACGGCATGCCGGTTCTCGGGTCGATGACATGGGAATACAGCTTTTCTTTTTTCTCAAAGAAATTTCTATAATTACCGCTTGTGGCAACGGCTTTCCCGCTGACGATGATGACCTTGTAAACATCATTGAAATCAGAGTCTTTGTCAGGCATATTGATCCCTATACGCCAGCGTTTCCCGTCCAAACGGGTGCCCGATGCATATACTTCTCCGCCGATTTCCACAATAAAATCAGAATACCCCCTGCTTCTGATCACGCCGGCGACCTCATCAACTCCAAAGCCTTTTGCTATGGATCCGAAATCGAGGGTCAGTTCCGGATCGGTCTTGACAATAAAGTTGCCGTCCAGAATGTGAATCGAATCAAAGGAAACATGGGACAAATTGCGTTTGATGATGCGTGCTCCCGGAACTTTGTAATCTTTTCCCGCATCCCCGAATCCCCATAGGTTAACCAGCGGCCTTATGGTGGCATCCCAGGCGCCGTTGGTTTCTTTGTATAGCTGTTTGCCGGTCAGAAGAACCGACATAAAATCATCGGAAACCCTGAACTTACCGGAAGAACGATGGCCATTAAGCCGTTTGATTTCGCTGTCCCTTTCATAAAGGGACATGCTTTTATTTATTTCCCGAAGACGGTTTTTAATCGCCTCATCCAGTGGTTTCGACGTGTCAAAGTAGCCGGTTACAACCTTGACCCTCCAGTTTGTGCCCATGGTTTTACCGGTGAGCACGACTTCTTTTTTGAACCCGCATCCCCAGGCTGCCGCGGTAAAAAACAGGGCGGTAAAGATTATTAAAATGAATGGTTGCCGTCTATGCATCAGCATATCCTGGGTAATTGTTCTCCGGTCAGCATATCCACAACCCGGGTGCCTCCAATCACCGTTTCCATCATCACCCGGCCCGGGATATCATCCACAACTTCGCCGATGATGCGGGCATCCTTCCCAAAATCATCTGTTTTTATTGTATATAGTACCTTTTCAGCGTCAGATGGATCCACGATTGCAATGAGTTTGCCTTCGTTCGCAACATAAAGCGGGTCAAAACCCAGCAATTCACAAATTCCGGACACTTCGTTTTTTACCGGTATGTCCTCTTCAACTATTTTAATTCCTGTCTTTGACTGGGAGGCTATTTCATTCAGTGTGGTTCCCAGGCCTCCGCGTGTCGGGTCACGAAGCACATGGATATTGCTGCTGGCACTGAGCATGGAGTCGACCATCCGGTTTAACGGTGCCGAATCACTCTTAATGGGCGTTTCAAATGATATGGATTCCCTCGCCGCAAGGATTGCCATTCCATGATCTGCAATAGTACCGCTGATGATAATTTTATCTCCGGGCTTGGCCTTGTCTCCTCCGATCGTCACCCCGTCCGGAATAATGCCGATACCGGACGTGTTGATAAATATCTGATCCGCCTTACCCCGTGGAACCACCTTTGTATCACCCGTAACGATTTGAACATGGGCGGCTTTTGCCGCTTTTGACATATGGTTTATAATCGTTTTAAGATCTTCCGTATCAAATCCTTCTTCTATAATAAAACCGGCGCTTAAATAGAGAGGTGATGCCCCGCACATGGCAATATCGTTGACGGTTCCGTTTACTGCGAGATCTCCTATGCTTCCCCCGGGGAAAAAAATGGGAGACACCGTATACGAGTCGGTTGAGAATGCCACCCTGTGTTTGGGAATATCCAGCAGGGCCCCGTCATTAAGCTGTTCAAGAAAGGGATTGTGAAAAGCGGGGAGAATGATATCGCTTATCATCCGGTTGCTGAGCTTACCACCGCTGCCGTGATCAAGAAGAATTTTTCCGGATTTCATCTGGTTTCCTTTTCCAGTTAGGCAATGCGACTGACGATTACAGGTGCGGGAGATATGATTAAGCATATCAGACATCCGGTGTTCGCATTTTATTTGAACTGGTGCGGATAATTTATCCATACAGTGAAATAATGTCAAGAATGTACGGGCGGTCCGCCGTTGAGCAACTGATTCCTTGACACCTTTTCCGTTGCCTGATAATTTTAACCCGAAACGTGTTTCGTGGTGAAGCTGCATTTTATGCAGTTCATTTTTCAGCAGGGCGACAACAATGAAAAGATCACCTGAAGGCCGCCGTTATCCGGAGTGCCACAATACGGGTTATCAAACCATTTTCTTCGTTTTAATCCTGATGGGTTTTGTGGTATCCGGGTGTTTCAGCAATGACGGCGGGGGGGGCGGTGACCGACCTGCCGGGGTCGACAATAACTCGGTGTTTTACGGGATATTCGAAGCAGCGGTGCAGGTCGGATCATGCGATGAAGAAACGTCCTCCGTATTGATTGGAAATGAGCAGGACAGATACCCTGAGGATAATTACGTCTATATCCCGGAAGACAGCAATAATGTGATTTTTACCTCAGGGGATGAGGAAGTCGAAATTCTGGTCGACCGCCGATCAGTTTCCATAACAGTCATTGGTGATGGATATTCATCCTATACCCAGCTGGACTTTTCATCGGACTATAATACGGCGGAAATTAGCGGAGATGTAACAAGTGATGATCCGGAAGACTGCGCAGGGGATATCACCGGCAGTGCGGTGAGGCTGGACAGATTTACGGATATGGAGGACGGTACCGTAAGGGATAACGAAACAGGTCTTGTCTGGCTGAAGGATGCAAACACGTTTGACGGTGCGATGTATTTAAATGAGGCCGTCGCGGCCGCTAACAGATTGGAGGACGGGCAGTATGGTTTGACCGACGGCTCAAATCAGGGAGACTGGCGCCTGCCCAGCAAGGAGGAGTGGGAAGGGTTAATGGATACCAGGTTTACCTATCCCGCTCTTTCCAATACAGAAGGCAGCGGGCAGTGGGTCCAGGGAAACCCTTTTATTATAAATACTTACAATAGTACGATTTTTTGGTCTCGGACATACTTTGATTCAATTAATGTATATGTCGCCAATATGAACCTGGGGATAATGAAACTATATCCATGGTATTCATACCAGCACTGGGCATGGCCGGTTCGAGATGCCCGGCCAAATCCTTAGCCGGGGTTGCTTTTCGAGAAAATAAACACCGCCGGCATAAGAAAAACGGAAAGAAAAATAGAGTATGTTGATAGTGTCGACAGCATCCGCCACCCGGGGTTTGCCTGTTTTAAAATTTCATAGTCTTCAATGTATATGGTTTCACAGGCGCCGTTCCCGGTATCGGTTCTTGTGGTGCTTGTTCCCCGGTTGAAGGTGTTATTGCTGTGGGAGTATGTCGACAGGTAGCCACTTAAGTAGATCTGGTCACCGATTTCCGTATTCATCAATAGGTTCTTGATGGCCTTATTGTCACTTAAAATATGATTGTTGGACAGGCAGGCTTGACAGAACCGTTTTCTCACTTCGGAATTGGGCCAGCGGTAATTGCAGGTCCATGAATTGCTGCTGAATTCCATATCCTTGTAAACTTCGGTTTCAATGTTCTCTCCCCAGACCACGCATAGATCTTTTATATTGATAAAATCTTTCCAGAGATCGTGGTGGTAGGTATCCCACCAGGTGCCGCAGTAATGCTGGGAAACAACCATCCCGTAAAGCTCATAAGAGTATAGCGGTTGAATGGTGTAAACCACATCTTCCGACTCGATTTCAAAAGCATCCATGTTCACTTTGGTTTGAACCGGAGATGCATACAGATCATCCAGAATATCCGCCTTGCCGGGAAATCCGTCTTTTTTGAAGTAGGACAATGCAAAGGCAATGACGCTGATTAGCAAAAGAAACCGCAGGGACGTTTTCATTGGTTTAATCCTTTTTTAGAATATCGTATCGCATAAACACATGATTACATATTTGTTTCTTTCTTTTCAATAGTAAGATAAGAATGGAATAGGGCGCGGGGGCACCACGTTACATACAGGAATGGTTTCCATCAAAAACCTATCATGTTTTTCGAAAAAAGAGCTGGGGACGGCCGAAAAACAATTTATATATTTTCTAAAAAGGAGGAATCATGCTAATAAGGAACATCTTAAGCATGCTGTTGCTGGCGGTGACGTTATGTGCCTTTAGCTCGGGTTGTGCCGTGTTCAAACGAGCGGAGACGGCGGAAGCCGCGAAAGTTGAGCTGGTGGGATTCTCGAAAACAGAGCTTATGTCTTGCGCCGGTGTGCCGGTACGATCGGAAAAAGTGGGGGATATGGAATTTTTAACATATGTAAGCGATGCAACCGGGATAGGCTTCTTTCATCGAAGGAAACGATACTGCGAGGTGACGTTTACATTGAGGAACGGGATTGTTGAAAAAGTTTCCTATTCCGGTAATACCGGCGGAACGTTCACTGAGGGCGAACAATGCGCCTATGTCGTAACATCCTGTATGAGTGGGGATGAATGATTCCGCCGGCCGGAAATTCATGATTGATAAGACAGACGCTGGAAGGGCTTATAATGGACTTATGGAGATTAAAGATATTTTGCAAGGTGGTTGAAAATGAGAGCTTCTCTAAAGCAGCGGAAGCCATCAACCTGTCTCAACCCACCATCAGCAGCCACATCAAGGACCTTGAGACACATTTTAACTGCAGGCTCATTGATCGGCTGGAAAAAAAAGCCATACCGTCAAAAGCCGGTGAACTGCTTTACTCTTATGCAGTCAGATTGTTGACTCTTTATGACGATGCTGAAATTGCGATGTCGGAATTTCATGGAAAGATTAAAGGGCGCCTTGTTATCGGCGGCAGCACAATTCCGGGGGGGTATATCCTTCCTGAGGTTGTGGCGGAATTCATGAAAGAGTACCCGGATGTCCGTGTATCCCTTATCATCGGAGATACGAAAAAAATAGTTGATGATATTTTAGAAGGGGCGCTGCAACTTGGGATCGTGGGTGCCAGGGTGAACGATAAGCGGGTGGTTCAGAAAAAACTAATCAGTGAGGAAATGAAAGTGATTGTCCCCAGCGGCCATAAATGGTCGGGGAAAAAACAGGTGAGTATTGAATCCCTTCTCAGGGAGCCGTTCATTCGAAGGGAGGACGGATCAGGAACATTAATGGCGTTAAGAAAGAGTCTTAACGACAAAGGGTTACGTATTAAAGATTTGAATGTTATAGCAGAAATGGGGAGTACGGAATCCGTTATCAAGGGCATTAAAAGCAAGATCGGTGTCTCCGTTTTATCACCCATTGCAGCATCCGAAGAGCTGGAATCAGGTACCCTTTGCGCCCTGAAGGTTAAAGGACTGAACCTTGAACGACGATTTTTCATCACAAGGTATAGAGATAAAAGTGAATCTCCGTTAAGCAGAGCCTTTAGATTGTTCGCGGAGAAACGGTTTCCGGTCGGATAGCGGAAAATTTAGGTGTCCTGCCTCTAAAAATCCTATTCCAGAGTCGCCAGATTCGCCGGCATGATCATCTCAATCTGATCCCGTCGGGCATTTAAAAACGATGTTGTCAGGACAAGGGATCCTGAGTGATCCCGGACTTCCGCATCGGTCACGGCGATAAAGCTTTTTGCTTCCGCCATATAATCGGTGAGGCGGGCATTTGAAAAATGGGCTATTTTCCCAATAATGCGATGGCGTACGGTCAGTATGATTACTTTCGTTTTGTCTTCGGGTGTGGTCATTATTGTCTACCTCCATCGGTTTATTGAAAAATCCAACACCGTTTTCCACTGCCGAAACACATTATCTTGGATTCGCATGCGCATTTCAATAGAAAAAATGAAACGTGTTGATTCCTATGGGTGGATGGTAAAAAAACCAATAAAGCCGTAAGGGTAAAAGACGGTTAATTGGAGGACTTGTCAATATCAATGATGTTTCTTCCACCAACATATTCCCGTGTCTGATAGCTTGTTATACCCATAAGTTTTTTTGTGATAGAGCCCATTCTTTCCACCTGCGTTTTTACCTTGGCTACCATTTCGAAAACCGGGTCGTCTTTTTTCAAGTCCATAAGAAGGATTTCAGTTGCCCCGGAAATGTACTGAAGCGGTTGATTCAACTCATGGCAAATGCTTCCCGACATCTCAAGCGCACCCTGAAGCCGTTCTTTTTGTATCCTGTCGTGTTCCGCCTGTTTTCTCCATGTGATGTCGGAAATGGTGATAATGGCTTGCTTTTGATAATCCGACGGGTATTTGCAGCTCAGCATTAAGTTGCCCATGAAAATGGCCTTATTCTTTTTCTGAAAAAGGGCGTCACTGACGATGGGAATGTTATGTTTCAAATTTTCAGTAATCAGATGTTCAACACGACCATACTCTTCATCAGACGGAAAAAAAATTCGTAAACTTTTTCTTCGATAGGTTGATTCGTCTTCAAATCCAAACATGTTGCACATGAAATCATTTGCCCACTCGATGACATTGTCCTTTATAAGGCATATGCCGATCGGTGAAGCGGCTAAAATATTAGATTGTATTTCAGTACTTTGCCTTAAGGCCTGTTCTGCAGCCCGACGTTCTTCATTTTCTTCCTCCAACTCGGATGTGCGCTGTCTTACGAGGTCCTCTAAATGATAGCGGTACTCGTTGAGCGCCTCATTGGCCTGGTGGAGAGATGATGAAAGGCTGTATGCCCTTAGAGAGGAGGTTAGAGATGTAATGAGCTTTTTAGCACTAAACTCTGTTTTGGATTTGTAGTCATTGATGGCATACTTAGTGATGACCTCATGCTCCGGTGCCTGCCCCGGCTGACCCGTATTCAGGACTATCTGTACGATATTGTTACCCAACTCTTCCCTGATATAACGGACAACCTCAAGACCGGCATCATCCGTTTCCATCACAACATCCAGAAGGATAAAGGCGATATCATCATGTTCCCTGAAAAACTGTTTTGTCTCCTCTCCCGAGTAGGCATTGAAGAATTTAAGTTTCCTTCCTTCAAATGAAAATTCGTCAAGGACAAGTTTGGTAACCGTGTGTATCTCTTCCTGATCATCTGCAATGATAATCTTCCACTCAGGTAAATCGCCGGTATCCTTAGGTTCTTCTACCGGTTCATCGTCCGTCTCTTTTTTGAAAATAAGCTCATTATCGGGATTATAATTCGATTCTTTGTTTTCAGCCATCATCAGCCTCCGTTATCGGCCCGTTATTGAGGAGAGCGGAGAGTCAAGTTGTTATTCGAAAAATAAATTACCATGAAATGCGGTTGTTATAAAATTTTAGGACGTGATGTGTTGTAAAATCACACATGGGTGCATGGTGCATATCCCCGGGGAGTTGCATGAACCGTCCCTCAATATAATTATTATCTAGTTAAAATAAATGATTATTTTTTTTATGTCAAGGGAACATTTGCCATGTAAAGAGGCGACGGGTTCTAACTTGGTAATAATCTGAAGCGGCAGTGTTAAAACTTGACACAAAAGGGCATAAGGAGATATACCACTATGAAAAATCTGTTTTTTATTTCAACCTATTGCTTCTTGTTACTGGCATGAATAAAAAATTAATTGTCGCTCTGATTGTTTCCGCTCTCTTGTCCGCAGGGTTTTTGTATGTCAGGGATAAGAGAACCGATGAAAAAGATTCAGGACGAAAGATCCAGGCGTTTAACAAGCTGACCGAGATCGGGAAGAAAATGCCCAAGGCCGGCCTCATCAAGATGGGGACTGTTTTAAAAAACTACCGCAGTGACCATGATGAATATCCCCCGCGGCTGATGGACCTTTATCCTGACTACATCCCCGTTAGAGAGTTTATCGAAGAGCTGAGTTGGTATTATGAACCCAGGGGGGAGGACTTCTTTTTAAGCAAGACAGTGGAGCGGGGATCGCAAAAATATGCGGCATCCATTAACCGGGAACTTATTCCCCGTGACGGGGAGACGGTCCTTATTGCATCTGTTGGCGTAAAGAAGGGATCGGGAGAGGATGACGGATCAGGAATTGGAACATTCGATCTCAGTATACTAAAAACGGCACAGTTGGCCATTCCCGAGGTAGTGGAAGAAGAGAAGAGGAAGGAGCATATTATAAAGAGGCCTGAAATCGTTTCCGTGACCGAGGGGGAGATCGGCAGAGATATTTCCTCTGAAACAGGCGCCAAATTTTTTGTATGGCGGGATGAGAACGGGGCCTTGGGTTTCGGAAATGTCACATATCCCGAATCGGACAGGCAATCGGTGTATGATGACTCCAGCTGGATCGAAATCAGGAAGCCATCGCCGAGGGAACGAAAAGGGGCTGCTTCCGAATTTGATTTCAAAGGGCCCGGTAAGGATAGCGAAGATATGGCGCTGGCATACAGCAACGACTACCTGGTCTGGAGAGATAAAGATGGACGGTTGGGGGTCGGCAATATGCAGTATCCTGAAGCGGAAAGCCCGTTAATATATATGGATGGCAAGTGGACGGGGCTGAAGCCGGAGGGTGGCCGGGCCAAGACCCCATCCACTGCAAGTGATTCCGAAACCGGGGTTGATTCCAAAGAAAAGACTTATGAAGGCCGCTTGCCGGCGTATGGTGATCGATACTTGGTGTGGAAGTCCAAGGACGGAAAATTAGGTATCGGCAATGTTCAATATCCCGGCGATGAAGATATGACCGTCTATTCGGATGGGGACTGGGTACAATCAAAATACGGAAAAGAGGCCGGTAAGGCCCCCATCCCGGGTAAAGGCGTCGACATGGAGGGAAAAGGCACGAAAGAAGAAAAGAAAAAAGACAAAGAAGAAACGGTTTCGAAATTAGGCGATCAATACCTGGTGTGGAAATATAAGGACGGCAGAATAGGGATGGGCAATGTCCAGTATCCCAGTTCAACAGACACGGCGATATATCTGGATGGAAAATGGGTGCGGGCAAGGTACGGAAAAGACGGCGCAGGTGACTCGTCCCGTGGACAATGGGAGACCGTGGGCGGTAACCGGGGTGAAGAAGCAAAGAAAAAAGGCACGGAAGAAACCATTTCAAGAATAGGCGATCAATATCTGGTGTGGAAATATAAGGACGGCAGAATAGGGATGGGCAATGTCCAGTATCCAGGCGCTGACGAGATAGAGCATGTCTGGGTAAACGGCAGTTGGCAGAAAGTGGCAAAGGGAAAACGATCTGATATTAAGTAGTGCGCCATTGTGAATGGCGGGGCCAAGAAATTTCTGAAGAGGAAAACATGTATAAAGAAGTAAAAAAAATGGACGGTTTTACACTACTGGAACTTATGATTGTAATGGGTATTATAGGACTCCTAACCTCAACCAGCATGATCTATTTCATGGATATGATGAGATCGAGCCGGGATACCGCAGCCTTGTCGGACGCGAATAGCCTGATGACGGTGGTTACAAATAATTTTGTGAGTGATGAAAGTGTCAACTACCAGGCCATGGATGGCCAGCGTCTGGGTGTCGCTGATACATCCGGGGGGGCAAGGCAGCCCGTCTTTACCCTGTCCTCAGGTGTCATCATTGACTTCACCGGCGGATACAATAATATGAGTTTCGGTCCGAATAACAACACTCCCAGTCAGTTCGTTGCAAGCCTGCATCACTCTAGCGGGACTCCCGGAAGGGAAGTCCAGGTTATTGTTGATGAGGCAACCCATACCCAGGATTTTATCGTCTGGTAATGCTGATAAAAAAGAAAAAGAAAATGATGAATATAAAATACACCGCAACTGCAATCTTGCTGCTGCTTGTCTTATTTCCGGCCGGTGCCTTTGGGGAAAGGCTCGGGATTGAATTGAATGCCAACACCTCTGATCTCGAAGGTAAGATTGATGTTAGAGTACCGAACTACGAGGCGGATATTTTTCTGGGTGCAGGGGGGCTTTATAATGAGGACAATTATTTCATTGCGAACGGCAACTGCTTCATAAGAGACGAGGTGTTTTCGCCGGCCCTGACACTCGGCATAGGGTTTAAAGCGCTGGTTGGGGAAGTGGAAATTAGTGATATTGATTACGATCTGGCATCGATGAACTTCGCCCTGTTCGGAAGATATGATTTCAGGGAGAATTATTATGATATGCCCTTCAGCGTTGAGGTGGGCGTTTCAGGTGCTACGAAGCCGCTGTGTTTTAACGATACGGAACGATACATCGACTGTTCAGGCACAGTATACGGCCACATAGTTCACAATGCAGCGATCCTTGTCGGCGGCAGATATCTTAATTTGCGGTTTGACAGGGGGGCGGGCGAAGTAAAGACAAAGGAATATGCTATATTTTTTGGCTGTAAGCTGTTTATATAGTCAACTGACAACATTCTTATCTTCTACGCATCCGCCTGAAAAGGGGATGATCCTTTTTTGGGGTAGTGCGCCTCCAGGGACGAATTATATTAAGATCAATGCCCGATACGAAAATTTTAGCGGATTATGTTTAAAAGCAAGAAAATAACCGCCCTTATCATAATGGTTTGCATTTGTGCAGCAGGGGGTTTTGTCCTCATTGATTTTTTCAGGTATGCAACCATGCCGGGGGGGGACTCACAGAAGGAAAAAGTGTTTATTGTAAAAACAGGACAGGGCACAGGCACCGTCACCGCAGAACTGTTTAAACAGGGGTTGATAACCCATCCCTTGAAATTCAGAATTCTGGCAAGAATAAAAGGGCTCAATAAAGAAATAAAAGCCGGAGAGTACCTGTTTTCATTTTCCATGACACCCACCGACATCATCGAGAAAATGATCAAGGGGAATGTCCGGCTCATCAAAATTACCATACCCGAAGGGTCAACGATACGGCAAATTTCATCCGTTGCCGGTAAAGCCGGGATAGCAAGTGAGGGTGTTTTTTACCGGTATGCCACTGATCCGTCATTGACCGGGGATATGAATATCAACGCCCCGTCATTCGAAGGCTATCTCTTTCCTGATACATATTATTTTTCAAGAGGGGTAAGCCCAAAAACAATCATTTCCACAATGCTGAACCGCTTTCGTTCGATTTTTAAACCGGAATGGGAAAAGCGGGCAAAGGAGCTCGGGTTTACGGTTCATGAAATCGTGACCCTTGCATCGATAATTGAAAAGGAAACCGGCACGCCTTCCGAGAGACCGATCATTTCATCTGTTTTCCATAATCGCCTGAAGAAGCGAATGCGGCTGGAGAGCGATCCCACAGTGATTTACGGCATCGCCGACTTTAACGGCAACCTGACCCGGGCAGACTTGAGAAAGCGAACGCCCTATAATACTTACAGAAAAAGAGGGCTCCCGGTTGGTCCTATTGCCAATCCGGGAAGGGAGGCCTTGAAAGCGGCGCTTTATCCCGATGATACCGATTATCTCTATTTTGTATCTAAACGCGATTCCACCCATCAGTTTTCAAAAAATATACGTGAGCACAACCAGGCGGTTAGACGATATCAGCTCTTAAAAAGGTGACCGGGAACGGTACGACTATGACCATAAATGATTTCTCCAGCGAACAACTTGCAGGACAGCGCCTGATGGCGGGTTTTGATGGAACGGAGCTGAACGGCGACCTGAAATTTCTCATCTCTGAACTCAAGGTGGGCGGCATTATTCTTTTTTCAGGGAACCTGGTTGAGCCGGGACAGATTAAAGACTTATGTTTGGGAGCTCAAGCGTATGCAGCATCCTGCGGCCAACCTCCATTATTTATCGCAATAGACCAGGAAGGCGGCCAGGTCGCGCGACTTAAAAAACCGTTTACCGAGTTTCCCGGCAATCCTTTTATGGAAAGCGAGACCGATGCGGAGCATTTTGCAGACGTCACTTCCCGGGAGCTTAACAGTGTCGGTATTAACATGAACATGGCACCGGTGATGGATGTTCAACCCAGGGGATTTAGCGGCATAATGGAAAAACGGGTCTTTGGAAGCGACCCCGAGGTGGTGTCCCGATTAGGAACCGTAATAATAAAATCCATGCAGGACCATGGCATCATGGCCGTCGCCAAGCACTTTCCCGGAATAGGGAGGACGACTCTGGATTCCCACGTCGACCTGCCCACTCTGGATACGGATACGCACGATCTTGAGACATTTGACTTCATACCATTTCAAGCTGCCATTAAGGAAAATGTCAGCGGGATTATGATGTCCCACATCCGCTATTCGTCAATTGATCCCCAATGGCCAGCGGGCCTGTCTCCTGACATTGCAGACCGGCTGCTGAGGAAGAAGATGGGATTTCAGGGTCTGGTCATGACCGATGACCTCGATATGGGGGCTGTCAGAAAACACTATGATATCAAGACGGCCATCAGGCAAATTCTTATTTCAGGAGTTGATATTGCCCTTATATGCCATCAGGGGCCCGATATTGAGAGGGCATATGATGAAATTCTTCGTCATCTTACTCATAGCGATGAAATAAAAGAACTTGCCATGGTATCGACGGAAAGGATAATGGCGGCTAAAGACTCGTTTTGTCCGGCTAAATAATGGGCTATTGCTGAGGCAGCTGGCTTAATTTTTCAACTGCAGCAGATGCCGCTTCCCTGACATCAATATTGTCATCCGAATCGGATAGTTTCTGAAGGGCGTCAAGGGTCTCGGGTTTGTTTATGGCGAATGTGTTTAGCGTATTTACTGCGGCAAGACGCACGTCGGGGCTGGGGTCTTTCAGCAGTTTTATAACAGTTTCATCTGTTTTTTCCTCCGGCCCTTTTCCCGGTCCTATTTTTCCCACCGCAATGACAGCTTCCTTACGGAGAACGTCATCACTGCCGTCAAACCATTTGACGATAACCGGCCTTGCCCATTTGGCATCAGGGCCGATGTTTCCCAGGGCTTTGACGGCCTCTATTCGAATGGGATCCGTATCGTTGTCCAGGGCATGGGTCAAGGGGGCTATGGCAAATTTAGCATGGGGACCTGTGGATACCAGGGCCTTGGCCGCCGCCGTACGGACAATGGGGTCAAAGTCGACAAGGTGACGGGCCAGCGCATCAAGGGCAAGGGGTGATGCCGGATCGATCTTCGCCATGGCCATGGCGGCCTCCTGGCATACGTAAGGATTTTTATCATTGTTTAATGCCGTGACAAGGGTCGGCAGTGCAAAACTTGCCTCCGGACCTATAACCCCCAGTGTTTTTGCCGCCTCCATTCTGACAACCGCCACTTTGTCCTTGGCAACCAGGTCTGCTATGGTCGGGACAGCCATTTTCACTTCAGGCCCCGTGTCCCGGAGGGCAATGACGGCGGCTTCTCGGACGCCGGGCTTGAGATGGTCCAAACAGTTTATAAGTGCAGGGATGGCATCGGCTGCAGCAGGCGGCCCTATCTTGGCGACTGTTCTTGCCGCTTCAGTTTGGGTAAGGTGGTAGTGAACGGACCAGCTGTCATGTTCGTTGTTGAGTATCATAACCAACGCCGGTATGGCATCTTTTGCGGTGGGCCCTATATCACCGATTTCTTTTGCAGCCTGCAGAGCCTCGCTCCAGCCCTTGCTTTCCAGTTTGTTTGTAAGGATAAAAACCGGAATGAGTTCATTTGACGACGAACCGATTTTTTCCATGGCATTGGCCGATTCTCTTCTTACTTCGTAATGCGTATCATCCAGTGCTCTTATGAGCGCGGGAATCGCTTCTTCCGCCTCGGGGCCCAATTCACCCAGGGCCATGGCCGCTTTTTTTCTGACAAACCAGTTTTTGTCCTGAAGGGCATTTAAGAGGTTGGGTATGGCCTTTAATTCCGATATGTCACTTTTTTTCTCCAAGCCGTAGGTCTGTTGCCATGTTGTACATGAGAAGAATAGTGTTCCGCATAGACCGATGACGGCGGCCAAGAGAAACGATTTTGAAATAATATGACGGTTGAAATTAAGGTTCATGGATTTGACCTCGTCAACCACTCCTTGCATATAGTATATAGTGCTCACTGGAATTGTTACCTAAATCCTGGATGGTGATCCATATCTGTTTCGGACCTTTCCAGCCGGTGTTTAGCTTTAGGGCGTTCTTTAAATAAAACGTCGCGGTTTCTTCCCGTTGAAATCCTTCGGAGTCTGCCGAATTGTCACAGGCAGGTGAATTTTCACACCAGTTAATTGTATGTATATCAGGGCCTGATGGCGACGGCCTGTAGTATTCGGTGGGTTCACCGGTTTCCATATCAAACACATCATAGGTGGTGATGGTGACTTCTTTCATGTCGAGGTCAGGGTCATAGGCAATGACTTCAAAACTGATGTCTTCATCATAGTCAAAGTGATAGATGTATGAACTGGTATGGTAGAGTTCAGGGGCGACATCAACATAATCCCCGTTTATATAGCGTTTAAAATTTACCTCTAAAATTTCAGAGGGTTCACCGAAGGTCTCATAGACCCGCTGCACGCTGTCATCCCCGGAGCCGCCTCCGCTGTCACACCCCGGTGATACGGCAATCCAGGACACCATCAAAAAGGAGAGAATGAGTCGTCCGTATTTGGTTATGTGGTTTTTTGAAAGCATATCATACCACTGAGATTTATATGAGCATCTGAACATTGTTTATAACTGATAATGCTGTTAATGTCAATCGGAGAACGTGGATAGATTATCGATAAGGCTTTACAATCCTGCATTTTTAAAAATAGACAGTGCATTTTCCTGCATGTCGTTAAAATCGGTCTCCTTCAGGCCCGCACCCTGAACCACCCGTCTTGCCTGGTGTTCATCAATCAGATCTCCCGGCGCGTGGGTATCCGTATTCACAACAAGGCCCGCACCGGCCTGTTTTGCAAGTTGCGCCACATGCCCGTTTGCAAGTGAATGTCCTTTCCTTGCGGTAATTTCGAGAAAAATGCCGCGTTCTTTTGCCAGAAGAACATCCTCCATGGAGATGAGACCCGGGTGGGCAAGCACATCGATGTCTGACTCCAAGGCGGCATGGTTTGTCCCCTGGGCCACCGGTTCCGCAAGGGTTTCTCCATGTACAATGATAATGGCAGCGCCCAATGAACGGGCCTTTTCTGCGGCTTTTTTTATCAGTAAAGGCGGGACATGGGTAATCTCAATGCCGGGAATAATCATGATATCGAGCGCTTTGTTTAATTCTTCCGCAGCTTTTTTTATCCTGGGAATAATGAAATCCATGTTGGACGCATCCCCATGGTCTGTAATCCCGATGCCCTTCAAACCTTTATGCTCGGCACGTCTTGCCAGTTCGGAAGGAACGAGCTCACCGTCACTGAAAATGGTATGGGAGTGGAGGTCTATCACAGGTTTTCCTTTTTATTTCGATGCTATACTTTGTACTTTCCAAAATCTTCCGGGGACAACTTTTCGAGATACTCCGCCCATTTTTTCCCCTCGGTGCTTTCGTCCGACAATTCAATATCAGTATCTGCATTTTTAAACGCATTAATGACTTTATCATCGACATAGATGGGGGCCTTGAACCTTAAGGCAAGGGCAATGGCGTCGCTGGGCCTGGCATCCATTGAAAACGTTTTTTCCGGACCCATGAAGAAAATTCTGGCATAAAATGTATTATCTTTAAGGTCGCAGACTTCTATTTTAGATACTTCCATTTTCTCCTGTTCCAGTAAGTTTTTGAACAGGTCATGGGTCATGGGTCTGTCAAAGTTGATATTTTGCATGACAGAGGCGATGGATGTCGCTTCCAGCAAACCGATCCATATGGGAATCGTATGTTCGTCTGTAATTGATTTTAGTATCAGAATCGGCGTGTTCGACGTCTGATCGATTGTCAGACCGGCTATGGTGACTTCATGCAGCATAAGTAATCTCCCCTTTACCGTCGATTACAGGTGTTCCTTTCAAGGAATTTGAAAATGCTTTTTCAATCTTGATATGTATCAATTTCCCCTTTAAATCATCATTGCAGGATAAATCGGATCTGTCCAGAGTAAAATTGACTATTTTATTTTCAGAAGTCCTTCCGCTCCACTGCTGATGCCGGGTCAGGCTGACGGACTCATGGGTGCGGCTTTTTCTGCTCGGTCCTTCAACAAGAACCGCAACAACCTTATCTACAAAGGTTGTATTCTTCTTTCTGGTATACTTCTCCTGGAGATCAAGCAGCGCAAGAAGCCTGTGCCTTTTTACGTCGTCCCCCAATTTGTTGGAAAAGGATGCTGCGGGCGCCAGCTCCCGATCAGAGTAGGCAAAGGCGAAGAGCCCGTCGAACCTTACGGCTTTCATGAGGTCAAGGGTGTCTTTAAAATCTGTTTCCGTTTCTCCCGGAAAGCCGACGATCATATCAGTTGTTATGGCGATGTCCGGCTTTGCGCCCCTGAGCAACTCAATTTTATTCAGATAGTCTTCCCTGGTATAGTTCCTGTTCATTTTTTTCAACATGCGGTTTGACCCTGACTGGACCGGCAGGTGAATGTGGTTGCACAGGTGCTCAAGGTTACTGAAGGCATTGATCAGATTCAGAGAAAGGTCTTTTGGATGGGAAGTGGTAAACCGTATTCTCTTCAGCCCGTCTATGTCGTTGACCATGGCCAACAACCGGGAAAATGAGACAAGCCCTTCTTTTTTTCCGTAGCTGTTGACATTTTGACCCAGAAGCGTCACTTCTTTCATGCCGTTTTTAACACGGACGTTGATTTCGTGCAGAATATCTTCGGGCAGACGGCTGGTTTCCCTCCCCCGGACATATGGAACAACGCAATAGGTGCAGTAATTGTCACATCCGCGCATGATGGTCACGAAATCTGAAACCGGCACCCGGCCGCCGTGAATTGTAAATTCGGACCCGGCGTCCTTCGCCTCGTCAACATGAACAATGGGTTTGCCGGTTGTTTCCGCACGGGTTATCAATTCGGGAAGATGCCCCAGCACATGAGTTCCAAAGATGATATCCACGTAAGGGGCACGTTTTAAAATGTTTCCAGCCTCTTGCTGAGCCAGGCAGCCACCAAGGCCTATCATCAGGGACGGTTTATTCTTTTTTATTTCCGCCAGGCGGCCGAGAAAACTGAAGGCTTTCTGCTCGGCCTTTTCCCTTATGGTGCACGTGTTCACTATGACGAGATCGGCCTTTTTGATGTTGTCCGTCCAGGTGTAACCAAGGGATGAAAGATCGGATCGAATGATGTCCGAGTCGTAAACATTCATCTGGCATCCTATTGTTTTAATATGTAGATATTTACCCTTCATCTGTATT
>Ga0180435_10000897_pt1 | contig 31446 bp, 27 predicted proteins | sample SS_ome_3_FD_132467 | JGI IMG/M metagenome (GOLD analysis project Ga0180435, IMG submission 132467) | Hypersaline lake sediment archaeal communities from the Salton Sea, California, USA - SS_3_S_1 metaG | ecosystem: Environmental > Aquatic > Non-marine Saline and Alkaline > Hypersaline >... | reverse complement strand
GGCTCGCTGCTGGAGCACCTGTCGGGCTTCGAAGAGGAAGTGCGCGTGATGGACGTGCCGGGCGGCGTGTCCGGCGACTCCCGCGCGCGGGACGGCGGGCGGTCGGACGGACGGGGATTCGCGCCGGAAGCCACCGCGGCGTCGATACACGATGCGCTCGTGCTGGGGCTCAGGGACTACGTCCGCAAGTGCGGGTTCGAGCGCGTGGCGGTAGGGCTCTCGGGGGGCATCGACTCGGCGGTGGTCTGCGCGCTGGCGGCGAGGGCGCTCGGACCCGAGAACGTCGTGGGACTGACGATGCCGTCCGCCTACTCGTCGGGGGGCAGCGTCGACGACTCGGTGGCTCTGGCTAAGAATCTGGGCGTTCGCGTCGAGACCGTGCCGATAGGCGAGATCCACGATGTGTATCTCAAGACGCTGGGCAGCATCTTCCCCTGCGACGAGGTCGACGTGACCGTGGAGAACGTCCAGGCGCGCATCAGGGGCAACATACTGATGGCGCTATCCAACCGCGAGGGGCGTCTCGTCCTGTCGACCGGGAACAAGAGCGAGCTGGCCGTCGGCTACTGCACCCTCTACGGCGACATGAGCGGTGGGCTGGCCGTCATCTCAGACGTTCCGAAGACGATGGTCTACGGGGTCGCGCGGCACATCAACAGGGACGGCGAGATCATCCCCGAGTCGACCATCTCCAAGCCCCCGTCCGCCGAACTGAGGCCCGACCAGCTCGACCAGGACACACTGCCGCCGTACGACGTGCTAGACCGGATACTCGAGCTATACGTCGACGAGGGCCGGTCGCTGGACGAGATAGTGGCCGAGGGTCACGACGAGTCGACGGCCCGCTGGGTCGTCGCCGCGGTAAACAGAAACGAATACAAACGCCGTCAGGCCGCTCCGGGTCTGAAGGTAACGAGCAAGGCGTTCGGGACGGGCCGCCGCATGCCGATAGCGGCCCGCTACGAGCCGTAGCCACCAGTCACCGGCCGCCCTCCAGCGCGGCCCGGTCCGATCCTCCGGCGAAAGGTGAGACAACGTGACAGACCCTAGACACGCGAAGCTGGCGAAGGTGCTCGTCGAGTACTGCCTCGACGTCCAGAAGAAGGACCTCGTGCTCATCCGCGGCGGGCTGCCGGCCGCTCCCCTGGTGAGAGAGGTCTACCGGGAGGTACTGCTCGCCGGTGGTAACCCGGTGACCCGCATCGCCCTCCCGGGGGCCACTGAGATCTTCTACGGGACCGCGAAGAAGCATCAGCTGGACTACGTGAGCCCGGTGGCCGAGCACGAGTTCAAGTCGATCGACAAGCTCTTGGCCATAAGGGGCGAGGAGAACACGAAGGCGCTGACGAACGTCGACCCGGAGAAGCAGCAGGCGGTCGCGCGCGCCCACGCCCCGCTGCGCCAGCTCTACCAGGACCGCGTTGCGGCGGGAGAGGTCGACTGGACCGTTACCCAGTTCCCGTGCAACGCCTCCGCTCAGGACGCCGAAATGTCTCTCGACGAGTACGAGGACTTCGTCCTCAACGCGTGCCTCGTTCACAAGAAGGACCCGGTCGCCGCCTGGCGCGCCATCAGCCGCAAGCAGGCGAAGCTGTGCAAGTACCTCGACAAGGTCAAGACGCTCCGGATCGTGAAGTCGGGCACCGACATCACCATGAAAGTCGCGGGTCGGACGTGGATCAACAGCGACGGGCGGCACAACATGCCCTCCGGCGAGATTTTCACCGGGCCCATAGAGGACTCGGTCGAGGGTAAGATCGCCTTCACCTTCCCCGCCTGCTACGGCGGCCGCGAGGTGCACGACGTAGTGCTCACCTTCAAGAAGGGGAAAGTCGTGAAGGCGACCGCGTCGAAGGGCCAGGACTTCCTGCACGCGATGCTCGACACCGACGAGGGCGCCAGGTTCGTCGGTGAGATGGCGGTCGGCACGAACTACGACGTCAAACAGTTCACGAAGAACACCCTCTTCGACGAGAAGATCGGCGGGACGATACACATGGCGGTCGGCTCGTCCTACCCGCAGTCGGGCGGGCTCAACAAGTCCGGGATACACTGGGACATGGTCGCCGACATGAGGGACGGCGGGAAGATCTACGCGGACGGAAAGATCATATACAAGAATGGCAACTTCACCATCGGTTAGGGCGGAGCCGGGAACTCGGCGCGTCCGTCAGGACCGGGCGGCTATTACCATAAGGAGACACACGTGACCGACCCGAGATACACGAAGCTCGCCGATCTGCTGGTCGACTACTCGGTTGAGACAAAGAAGGGGGATCTCGTCGCCATATCGGGCTCGAGCATTGCTGCTCCCCTGCTCAGGGAGATCTACGCGGCCGTCCTCCGGGCCGGCGCTCACCCGCTCATGAGAGTCGGGCTCCCGGGGCTGTCTGAGCTCTTCTACACGACCGCGAAGCAGCACCAGCTGAAGTACGTCAGCCCCATAGCGGAGTTCGAGACCGAGAACGTCGACAAGTTCATCTCCCTTTGGGCGGACGAGAACACCAAGGAGCTGGCGAACGTCGATTCGAAGCGACAGGCGACCCGCAGCAAGGCCACGAGCAAGCTCTTCATGCGGTTCATGGAGCGGGAGGCCGCAGGCGAGCTTCTGTGGGTGGGGACGCAGTTCCCGTGCTACGCGTCGGCACAGGACGCCGAGATGTCTCTCGCGGACTACGAGGAGTTCGTGCTCCGGGCGTGCATGCTTCACCTCAAGGACCCGGTCGCCGCGTGGAAGAAGGTCCACAACAAGCAGGAGAAGGTCTGCAAGGTCCTCAACACGAAGAAGAAGATCCGCGTCGTGGCCAAGGACACGGACCTTACGATGAATGTCGAGGGGCGCAAGTGGATCAACTGCGACGGCAAGGCCAACATGCCGGACGGAGAGATCTTCACCGGTCCGATAGAGGACTCCGTGGAGGGGACCGTGGCGTTCTCGTTCCCCGGCTACTACCACGGCAAGGAGGCCGACGGCATTCGTCTGACCTTCAAGAAGGGGAAGGTCGTGAAGGCTAGCGCGACGAAGAACGAGGAGTTCCTGGTCGCGATGCTGGACTCCGACGAGGGTGCGCGGCGCGTCGGCGAGTTCGCTATCGGCACCAACTACTCCGTGCAGCAGTTCACCCGCAACACGCTCTTCGATGAGAAGATCGGCGGCACGTTCCACATGGCGCTCGGGGCGTCTATACCGGAGTCGGGCGGTGTCAATCAGTCCGGCGTCCACTGGGACATCGTCAACGACATGCGCGCCGACGGCAAGATCTACGCCGACGGCAAGATCATCTACAAGGACGGGAAGTTCACCATCTAGACACGCGCTTCGGAGGTCTGTATGGCGGTCGACTGGAGTCAGGTGTTCAACGCCGAGACGTTCTCGCAGTGGCTGGTGACAAGCGGCCTGCGGATACTGCTGATCATCGTCGGAGCCCTGGTGGTCATAAGGCTCGCGTCGTTCATAACGAGACGGGTCGAGAAGGCGTTCGACGACAACGATCCGTCGACGATGAACGAGCGCGAGAAGCAGGCGGCCACGCTTGGCAAGGTCTCGAGGAACGTCGTCCGCATTCTCGTCTGGGGCATCGCGATCATGATCATACTGCGCGAGCTCGGGATCGACATCGGCCCCATAATCGCCGGCGTCGGCATAGCGGGACTCGCCGTCGGCTTCGGCGCTCAATCTCTGGTCAAGGACTTCCTCGCCGGAATGTTCGTTCTGATAGAGAATCAGTACAATGTGGGAGACGTGGTCAAGGCCGCCGGTGTCGCCGGTCTCGTAGAGCGGATAACGCTACGGGCGACCACGCTCAGAGACCTCGAGGGCAGGGTCCACATCATCCCGAACGGGGCGATCGATGTTGTAACGAACATGACGAGGGAGTACTCGAGGTTCGTGCTCGACGTCGGCGTCGCCTACAAGGAGAACGTCGACGAGGTCATGGCGGTCCTCAAGGAGATCGGCGACGAGATGGCCGCCGACGCCGACTACGCCAAGTTGATAACCGGTCCGCTCGAGGTCCTGGGTGTAGAGGACTTCGGCGACTCCGCCGTGGTCATCAGGGTGAGATTCACGACCGAGCCCATCCAGCAGTGGACGGTGGGGCGGGAGTTCCGTCGACGCGTCAAGAACACGTTCGACGCGAAGGGTATTGAGATCCCGTTCCCGCATCGCACGATCTACATGGGCGAAGGGGCGCCGATGGACGGGATCTTGCGCGTGAGAACGCAGCGGGAGCAGGCCGAGTAACGGCCCTTGAGGGGCGGTCAGGGTCGCTCCGAGCAGCTCCCGTTCCCCATCGGTGGCGTTCACGACCGGCGGCCCGTGGCGAATCCCTACTGGAGGAACCCATGTTCCGGAAGATCCTTGTGGCGGTCGACGGGTCCGTCAACTCCGACCGGGCTGTAGAGGCCTCCGCGGAGGTTGCGCGCGCCCACGGCGCTCGACTGACCGTCTGCCACGCGTTCCACATCCCCGAGCACTACAAGACCGATCTCGCGGACGAACTCGAGGACGCGCTGATGGGGGACGCGGAGCGCATTCTCAAGCACGCCGCCGGGGTCGCCGAGGACGCGGGCGTAGAGGTCGTGTCGAAGCTACTCAAGAAGGGCCACCCGACGGAGGCCATAGTAGCCTACGCGGAGGAGGTCGGCGCCGACTTGGTGGTGGTCGGGGTCCGCGGCAGGACGCCGGACCAGGCTCGTGCCATGGGAAGCGTCAGCGCGGCGGTGGCCGAACAGGCGAAGTGCTCGGTCCTGCTGGTCAGGACCGTCTGAGTGTAGAGGAAGATCGCGCGTTCACAGAAGAGCGGTGGCGATGGCCGCTAGCGAGGACAGGAACTCGTAGACCTCGTGCGGTCCTCTGACGAACAGTGAAGCGACAGTGGGACGGGGGCGGCCCGCGACCAGTATGGTCAGCGCGCGGGGCGCCTCTTCGTCTTCGGGGCTCTCGGCGGCGGCGAACCACGGCTCGGAGTACTCGTCGATCTCTGCCCACTCTTTGACCGTCTCGAACGCCTCCTCGTCGGTCACGTCGTCGCCGATGTAGATGGCCAGCGCGTCGTCGATGTCGGCGGCTTGAAGGATGTAGCTGACGGCGTCGCTCTTGTGCCATCCGGCCATCCTCGCCTCGACGGTGCGGTCGCCGTAGAGAACCTCAAGCTGGTGGTGCGCGTCGAGCTCCCGTACGAGCCCGAGGAACTCCCTGCTGGCGTCGCGCCCGACGTCGGGCTCGCTTCCGTTCAGATGCAGCGCCAGCGCGAACCCCTTGTTCTCCAATCGTATGCCGCGAAAACGGCCCAGCCGGCCGTGCGCGTCGAGCTCAAGATGGTGGATGAGCCCACCCAGCGACTCGGGGTCCACGGGGTACTCCGTCTCGCAGAACGGGCGCCGGATCTCGAAACCGCGCTGACCGATGAGCCCCACTTCCTCGATCCCCAGGAGGTCGTTCAGCTCGTCGACAGTCCTTCCGCTCAGAACGAACACGGAGAAGGCGTCCTCGCGCCCCAGCTGAGCGAGCTTCTCGAGCACGCCGGGCTCGGGGTGAATGAGCTCGCCCGGTGCGCCCGGCGCCAGCGTGCCCCCGTAGTCCAGGAACAGGTAGACCTCCCTCGCGGCGCCGAGCGCCCCAGCGAGCAGATCGACCTCCTCTGAGACGTGTCTGGGATACGCCAGACCGGCCATCTTGACTACCAAAGGCTCCTCCCCCCGAGCGACCGCGGCCCCGAAACGGGCCTCACGCACAAATCTATCCACGGAGCACGCCCCGCGCAACCCGAGACGGGCCTCCGGAGGCAAGAAAACGGGGCGGAGAGGCCGCGTTGCCGCGTCTCTCCGCCCCTCGATCGGGCACGTGCTGCCGCCCGTGCTACTTCAGGAGGACCATCATCTTCCTGTCCACGTTGTCACCGGCCTGCATACGGTACATGTATATGCCGCTGGCGACCTTCTCCCCGGCCGCGTTCGTGCCGTCCCAAGCGACCGACTTCACGCCCGCCTCCTGCTTCTCGTCCACTAGCGTCGTGACCAGCCTGCCGGCGATGTTGTAGACGTCGATCTTGACGTGCGAATCGGCGGGCAGCTGGTAGGCGATCGTCGTGACCGGGTTGAACGGGTTCGGGACGTTCTGCCTGAGCGCGAACGTCCTCGGCACCTCGTCCTCCCCGTCGATACCGGTCTGAGCGCCTGTCGACGTCAGGTTGATGTCGTCGACGTACCATCCCTCCTCCGTCACGTACCCGTCGGAGGCGAAGCGGAACCTGATCTGGATGTTGGTGTTCTCGTAGCTCGTCAGGTCGAACGTCTCCTGGGTCCACGAGAAGCTACCCGACCAGCACGGCGTGCCCTCCGGCAGCGGGTTGGCCGTGTTCGAGTTCTTCGCGTGACTGTAGCCGCCGTCCGGGTAGAGCGGGTTCCACGTCGCGCCGCCGTCCGTCGTGATCTCGACGAGACCGCAGTCCCACGCCGACGTGCTGCTCTCCTCCTCGGCCTGCATCCAGTGCCAGAAGGTCATCGAACCGTCGGTGCCCAGGCAGATCGGCTTCATGTAGAGCGCGCCATCCTGCGAGTCGTCGTACCCGGTCGAGCCGTTGCCTCCGAACTTCCAGCTGTGGCTCGCGGAGTTCGAGCGGTACGTCTCGATGTGCCACTCGTCGCCGAAGCCCGACGTGACGCTGGAGTGCGTCCACAGACCCTCGCCGCTCTCGATGTCGTCGGCCAGGTCGTTGCCCAGAGTTCTCACCGTGAACTGCGCGTTCGTTGTGTAGCCCCAGTCCGCCGCGATGTCGACATCGAACACGATGTCGTGGTCGACCGGACACGATGGAAGAACGGTGACCCGGAAGCTCGGGGTGAACGCCTGTGTAGCGTCCTCGTTGAGGAACACGATGTTGCCCACGGCGTCGTTGATGACCACGTTCGGGTCGGTGGTCGAGAGCGTTCCGGTCACCCCGGTGGCTCTGACGCTGCCCGTGTTCTTAACGCTGACCGCGAGCTCGATGACCTCGGCCGGCTCGGGACAGCCGTTCTCGTTGCCGCCGAACGCCGGGTCGTCGACGACGACCGACTGATAGCCGATCTCCGGCGCGCGCACGACAAGGTTGAAGTAGGACTCCCACGTCTCGCGGCTCGCGTCGGTCATCGTCAGCGTGAGCGGGATCGTCTCGCCGTCGGGAGTGTCGCCGGAGATAGACAGCTCGAAGTCGTCGAGGCACGTCGCGAACCCGCCGCCCGCGATGTCTCCGAACTCCTCGTAGTCGTCGGAGAAGGTGATCCGTCCGCTGGTCGTCGACAGCGTCGCCGTGACGCCGTAAGCCGTCTCGGAACCGTAGTTGCCGATCGTCACGACGAGCTCGATGTCCTCGCCCGCTCCGGCCTCTCCGTCGTCGTTGCCGTTGCTCTCGCCAGCGGTGTCATCGTCGATAACGTAGTCGTCAAGCGCCAGGTAGACGCCCGACGTCGGGATGATGTTGGCCGTCGTGTTGCTGACCAGGTGGTTGTTCGCCGATGCCTTGATGTTGAGCGTGCCGGTGGACGTCGCGTTCGGGTGGAGCAGAACGTAGCCCGACGCGTCCGTCACGCCGGAGTCGAGAACCGAGTGATCGTCCGTGTAGATGGCGACCATCGCGCCCTCGACCGCGGCCCGCCCGTCGGTGATCGTCACCGCGAAGTCCGGCTGGCCCACCATTACCGTCGCGCCGTGCGACGCGTTCATCGCTATGGGCTCGTCCGTCCACAGGTGCATCGACGGGTCGCCGAACAGAGTCAGCTCGTAGTAGCACCACTTGTTCGCGCCGAAGGATATCGCCCACAGAACGTCCACCTTCGAGTCGTCGTTGACGTGTCCGAGCGGGTAGATGTCCTCGCCGAATATCGCGTCGAAGAACTCGCGGTTGAAGTACTGCGACGAGCCGTCGGTGCTCGAGTGGGCGCCCCAGCCGTAGCGCGTGTTCGACACGATGGCTACCGCGCCGTCGTCGTCGCACGCGAAGTTCTCGGAGAAGCAGTCGCTCGTGTAGGAGCCCGAGGAGTTCCTGTTGTCGAACGCGCCTCCGTAGCAACCCTGCGTGTAAACAAAGTTCAGCGAGTGCGTGGTGCCGTCGTTGTCGAACGACGGGATGTCGCCGCTGTCCATCTTCATGAAGTAGTCGTTGTTGCAGTGACCGAGGTGGCTCACGATGTTGGTGCCGTTCTCCATGATGTTGATCAGCTGCGAGACCGACCAAGACGCGTCCATCTCGTAGAGCGTGGAGGTCGTCATGGTACCGGGAACGAAACCGACAGTTGTGTAGCCGTGGTTGCTCGAGCCGAGACGAACCTCTTCCTGGTAGGTGCCGCCCCAAGTCGGGTCGTCCCACAGGAGCTCGCCCACGAACAGAGCCTCGTCGCTCTCACTGACTACCGGCGTGTCGTTGTATGCCATCACCTTGTTCGTGAAGTTCGTTACATCGGAGCCGACGCTGCACGCCACGCGTCCCACGGCCAACTCGGGGTAGAAGTCCTCTTCCCCGTCCTCCCCGTAGTAGCTGTCGCCGTCGTCGTTCCAGTCACCGTCGAGGCACGAATAGTAGAGGTCGGACGCGATGTTCGTGTCCTCAGTTCCGTACGCGACGTTGTAGAAACCGCGCGCCGTGATGCCGTTCGAGTCCGACGGCTCGCCGTCGCCGACGATGAGCAGGTACTCGGGCGTCCACGTCGCGTAAGCGTCTATGATGAAGTTGCGGACCTGGTCCTGGAGGTCGTCACCCGTGTAGTTCAGGATGATCCACTCCTTCGTGAACATGCCGACCGTGAACCCGCGCTCCGTCTGGTAGTCGATGAACGTGTCGAGGTAGTCGTCCCACGCGTTGGACGTGACGATGATGTAGTCGTAGCCCAGGCCCGGGTCCAAAGCCCGGCTCTGAACGACTTCGCGCTCGACGCCCGCGTACTGCAACGCGTCGGCCGGGTTGTCGACCATCGAGCTCAGCCTGGCCAGGGTCGTCTCGTCGTGGCGGATCATCTGACGCACGCCGCGGATCCCACCGGGGTCCGGCTCCGTGACGATCTCGACGTCCATGCTCGTGTAGTACGACACGCTGCCGCCGTCCACATCGTACTCGACCGGCGAGAGGGCCACGTTCGCTATGCCGTATCCGCGGAAGCGGCCCGAGACGGGCTCGGAGTGCTTCGCGGCGGGATACGTCGCGCCGTCGGGATAGCTGGCCTCGGCGACCACGCGGGGGCCGGTGTGCGAGAGCGGGTACTGCCGCTGTCCCGGCTCGACGATGAAACCGTCACCGACGACCACCTTCTCGCCGGCGATCACGCGGACGCTCGAAACGACCTCGCCCGGCGGAAGGAGCAGGCGCGCGCCGACCATCGGGAGCGATGGCTCGCCCGGATCGCCGTAGTTCCATGCGCCGTCCATGATGATGCGATGGTAGTCGCCCTGCTGCTTGATGAGCGGCTCGGAGAACTCGTAATGGCGGGTAACGACCCCTGCCGTCGCGCTACCGGCGACCAGCAGGACCGCTAGAACGGCCGCAACCCGAAGGGTCAACGTCAACCTCATTCCTTCCCCCTTGTCTGTCCGGACTGCCCGGCGGGCCGCCCGGGACGGGCACAAGCTATCGTCCATTAGTTTAGAGCGATTTTGGCCTGTGGTGTCGCCGGACCTTCCGATGACACGCTCACACAGACAGGCGATGCGCGCGCCCCCTGCATCCGGCCGGGACGGGCGAATCGTCGTAACCTATAGTAAATTATACCACTTAGCAAGGATGTATGCAAGTGAGAAAGCGCTCATGTGCTATGATGTGTGTCTGGGGGGAGTTATGCGATTCGGGATTCATGTTCCGAGGCAGTCGAACCTGCCGGCCACCGCGCGCTACGCGGCGAGGGTGGGCTGTGAGGCCATACAGCTCTTCTCGGGCAATCCCATGAGCTGGACCACCGGTCGCCTGGGCGCGTCCGAGCGGGACGGCTTCCGCGAGGAGATCGAGCGGGCCCGAATAGGCCCGGTGTGCTTCCACACGCCCTATCTCATCAACCCGGCCTCCCCGGACAGGAAGCTCACGGCAAACTCGCTCGGGGGGCTCGTCGCGGCCATGGTGCGCGCGCACGAACTTGGTTCGGGTCCCGTAGTAACTCACTGCGGGAACCACATGGGCGACGGGCCGGACGCGGGTGTCGACCGCGCGGTCGCCATGATAGAGCGGGCGCTGGCGGAGACGCCTCCGGAGTCCACCCTCGCCCTCGAGAACGGAGCGGGCAAGGGCACGGAGATAGGTCTGAGCGTCGACGAGCTAGAGAGGCTCGTGGCCCCCTTCCCTCGCGAGCGCGTTGGCATCGTGCTCGACACGGCCCACCTCTGGGGGGTCGGCTACGACCTGGCCGCCGAGGGAGCCGTGGAAGGACTCGCGTCCGAACTGGAAGCCGGCCCGGGGCTGGACCGCGTCTGGGCCATCCACGGAAACGACTCCTCGGCCGACCTGGGCTCCCATAGGGACCGTCACGCGCTCTGGTCGGAGGGGCGCATGGGGCGCAAGGGCCTGCGCGCCATCGTCGGAAGCGGCGCCTTCCGCCACAAGCCGTTCATCTTCGAGATACCGGGCGACACGCCGGAGTTCGACATCAGGAGGCTGAGGTCGATGAAACGGCTCGACCGCCGCCTCAACGGCCCGAGGGCCAGCGACCCGTGGCACGGACGGCCGGACCGGTCAGGTGGTCCCGGCTCTCCCTTGCCAATGGAGTAGCCTTCGAATACAATCGTCTGACCCCGTTTGTACCAGTCTCCGTCGGCATACCGTGACCGGCCGCGGCCCCGCACCTGGTCATCAGCGGTCATCTGTGCCCTGAGACCTCAAGCACCAGACTGGAGGCATGATGCCCACGACCCTCAAGCCAGGCGACAAGGCGCCCTCGTTCTCAGCGCCCTCCTGGGACGGCGCGACGGTCAAGCTGTCCGACTTCTCGGGCGACCGGAACGTCGCACTCTTCTTCTACGTCAGGGACAACACGAGCGGCTGCACGCGACAGGCCAGGGCGCTTCGCGACGCGGTCGAGAGGCTCGACGAGCGCGCGACCACCGTGATCGGCGTAAGTACGGACGGGCTGGAGTCGCACGAGCGGTTCGCCACCAACAACGAACTGACTTTCCCCCTGCTCTCGGACGAAGGCGGCAGGATCGCCGACGCTTACGGTGTGCTGCGCGAGACCGGACGCGCGGAACGCGCCACTTTCCTGATCGGCAAGGACGGGTCCATCCTCCACGTATGGCCGAAGGTCGACATCACGGGCCACGCGGACGACATCCTGGCGAGACTGGACGAGCTCGCCTAGACCCGACCGGAGAGAGAGCCATCCTAAGTGACCACTCGCATCAACAAGCGGACCGGAGTGCGCCGCGGGCGCAAGGTGCGCTTCGCCGTCAGGCGAGCGCGCGCCTCGGACAGGGACGCGATCTTCAGGATGTCCAGACGAATATGGGGCGGGCACGACTACCTGTCGCTCGTATGGGACTCGTGGCTCGAGGACGAGAGGGGCGTACTGCTGACTGCAACGGCCGACGGCGTCCCGGTCGGGACCGCCAAGGTCTCGTTACTCTCGCCCGGCGAATTGTGGCTCGAGGGCCTGAGGCTGCACCCCGACCTCCAGGGAATGGGGCTGTCGAAGCGTATACATGAGGCAACGTTCCGGGCGGCCTCGGAGCTCGACCCCAGCACGGTCCGATTCTCCACTTGGTTGGGGAACGAGGCGTCCCGCCGGATCGCCGAGAAGAACGGCTTCTGGCTCATCGCGAGAACGGGCTGGATGTGGGGCAATTCGACGCCCGGCCGCAGAATAGGCTCCCGCCGCGCCACGCAGGCCGACGCGCGCGAGGTCATCGAGTTCGTCGAGGGCTCGGAGTGCTACGCAGACACCAACGGCGTGGCGGGCGTAGGGTGGACGTTCCCGCAGCTCAAGCGACAGCGCATGAGACGCCTGCTGTCGCTCGGTCGTGTCATGGTCTACCCCGTGAAGGGGAGGATCAGAGCCGTGGCCGTGTGGGACATCGGCAAGGTCGACGACGACGTCTGCCTCGGGTTCGTCGACGGGCCAGACGAGGACGTGGAGCGGCTGGCTAGGGACGTGCTCCGCGTGGCCGCCGACACCGGGCGCAGCGAGGCCAGCGCCATGCTGCCGCTCGGGCGCCTGACGGACATCGTCAACGCAGCCGGATTTGACGAGTGGCAGCCCGTCCGGGCCGTCGTCTACGAACTTGGGGCCAGGGGAGTCTCGGCCGGCGACGAACCGTTCGAGGGTATGGTCGAGCGAACGCTCCGGTCGAACGAGTCGGACGTGCTCGACGCCGTCGCGCAGCTTCTGGCCGACCGCGCGCCCGCGCCGCTCGTCCGCGAGAACGTCAGAGACTACGTCACGCGTCACCTGATCCCCGACACGGACAGGATTCTCATCGCCGCGACCCAGCGCTTCTTCGAAGCGCTGTCCACGGACACGCTCCGCTCGGTCCTGAGGGGGATCATCGAGCACCTTCACTACGAGCACGGCTTTGCGGGCGACGCCATCGCGTCCAGCCTTCGCGTCATCAAGGTGCACCACCTGGGTCGCGTGCTCGCGGTGGTCCGCGGCAGGAAGGACGGCATCGAGTTGACGCTGGGACCCGGCTTCGGACACTGCTTCTCGCCGAGAACGCGCTTCGGCGTCGAGGAGGCGCGTTTCCCCGCAGGCTCCAAGCACCGCCGCACCGGGCGCCACGATTCGATCACGCTCGTTCTCAACAACAGGGCGCACATTGCGGGCGCCACCCGCGCGATCGACATCATCATGAAGAGCGCTGCGAAGAACGGGTAGCGGACTCGTGCCGGACCAAGGAACGAAAACGGGCCGCCCTTCACAGGGCGGCCCGCTCTTTGTGCCTTCGATGCGACCGTTACTACTTCTTCCCGGTCGCCTTCTTGACCTTGAGATCGTAGAGCCGCTTGGCCTCCACGGCGATGTGCTCGGCCGAGACCTCGAACTCCTTCACCAGCTCCCACGGCGCTCCCGACTCGCCGAAGCGGTCCTTGACGCCGACCATGCCGATGACGACGGGCTTGCCGTAGAGCCTCTCCGAGCGACCGATGGCGGCCGCGACCTGGTTGCCGAACCCGCCGACCTGGTGTTCCTCGGCCGTCACTACCACGCCGGTGTCGGCAGCGGCCTTGACGATGGCGGTCGTGTCCAGTGGCTTCACCGTGTGGACGTTCACGACGCGCGTCTCGATGTCGTACTCGTTCTTGAGTATCCACGCCGCGCGCATCGCTTCCGGCACTGACGGCCCGCAGGCGATGATGGAGATGTCCTCTCCCTCGTTCTTGTACTGCGAAGCGAGCTTGTGCTGGAAGGCGTCCTTGAACTTCGGCTTGGCGCCGCGGAACCGAATGACGTTGGCACGACCCCACTTGTAGGGCGTCTTCTTGTCGGTGACGACCGGCGTGGCCTCGCGCGCGAAACGCACGTACTTCGGGCCCTTGACCTTGAAGAGCAGGTGCTCGGTCGCTCGCTTCGTCTCCACGGAGTCACAGGGCACCTCGACGTTCATGTTCGGGATGCCGCACATCTGGTACAGCTCCTCGAGCGCCTGGTGCGTCGCCCCGTCGGGGCCGACCGAGACTCCGCCGTGCGCCCCGGCGATCATCACGTTGAACTCGCCGTAGCAGACCGTAGTGCGCAGCTGGTCGAGGTTCCTTCCGGACGCGAACACGCCGTAGGTGCCGAAGACCGGGATCTTGCCCTCGCGAGCCAGTCCGGCGGCCACCGCCGTCCCGGACTGCTCGGCGATGCCCACCGAGAACCAACGGTCCATTCGATCGGGATGCCCCTCGTAGAACTGGCTGATCGTGATGGAGCCAGAGATGTCAGCGCCCAGGCAGACCACGCGCTTGTCGTCGCCGTGCTCGGCGAGCGCCCGTCCGAAACCCTTGCGCGTCGGGTCCATGTCGACCTTCATGTTCTTCGTGTGGTTCCAGAAGTAGTCCTTCGAGAACTTCGGCTGCTTCGCCTCAAGCTCCTTCGTCGCCTCGCGCTGGTGTCTCTCGGCGGACTTGAACATCCGCTTGACCGGCAGGATCGTGTCCAGACCGAGCTGCTTCAGGCCGTCCCACATCTCGGCCTCGCTCGGCGCCTTGCCGTGCCAGCCCGCGATGTCCTCCATGAAGTCGACGCCCTTGCCCTTGATGGTGTCGGCCAGAATGACGGTTGGCTTGTTCTTGACGTGCCGGGCCTCCTCGAACGCGGCGAGGATCTCCTCCATGTCGTGTCCGTTGATGTGAATGACGTGCCAGTCGAAGGCGCGGTACTTGTCCGCCAGCGGCTCGACGTTCATGACGTCCTTGACCCACCCGTCGATCTGAAGGCGATTTCGGTCGATGACGGCGCAGAGGTTGTCCAGCTTGAAATGGCCGGCCTCCATGATGGCCTCCCAGACCTGGCCCTCCTGCTGCTCGCCGTCGCCCATGAGGCAGTAGATGCGGTGGTCCTGCTTGTTGAGGTTCGCCGCAAGCGCCATGCCGACGGCGATCGAGAGGCCCTGGCCCAGCGAGCCCGTCGAGACCTCGACTCCCGGCAGCTTGCACCAGTGCGGGTGGCCCTGGAACGGCGCGTAGAGCTTGCGGAGCTTGACGACCTCCTCGATGTCGTAGTAGCCGGCCGCGCCCAGTCCCAGGTAGAGCGACGGCGCCTTGTGTCCGGCCGACCAGACGATGCGGTCCCTGTGCTTCCACTCGTGGTTCTTCGGGTCGAGATCGGCCTCGTGGAGATAGAGGGCCGCCGTGATGTCCATGATGGACAGCGTGCCTCCGGAGTGGCCCGAGCCGGCGGCGCACAACGAGACCAGGTCGTAGCCGCGCATCAGGTTCGCGGCCTTCTTGAGATCGTCGACCGAGTACTTCTTGCGGATCTTGCCCGTCTTCGAGTTCAGGATCGCCATTCCACTCCTCCGTTCGCGCCTGATTGTGCGCGACGTGCCCCTGCGGGCGGCCTGTGGGTGATGTTTCTCCAGTTGAAGGTGCGCGGCGTCGCCCCAGGGCCCGGCGCGCCCCTGTCGTTCAAATAGGGCCCAAGAACCGGGCCCATTAGACATTCGAGTCTATCAGAAGGTGACTGGAGATGTAAAGAAGACAGGCGCGGTTCGTGGGGCTGTTCGGGCTCCGGCCCGCGGGCTCGGACAGCGGGCCCGCCGGCGCGCTAGTCGGCGACCCCCAGCTTGCGCAGCCGGTCGGCGTCCGCCCTCGACACGCGGACCCGCATTTCGAGAGCCTCCTCGCCGTCGGTCTTCGACAGCACCTCGGCCATGTCGTAGACGCTCGAGATGAGCCTGCCGTCGCTGTAGGCGATGCTGATGTCGAGGACCTCCTCCCTGGACTCGACGAACGCGCATATTGCGCGGCGCACCTCGTCCAGGCCCTCGCCGTTAACGGCGCTCGTGAACAGCGCTCCCGGGTAGACCCGGGCGAGCCGCTCGAGCCCGTTGCCGTCGACCACGCGGTCCGTCTTGTTGAACACCAGCCGTGTGGGCTTTTCCTCGATGCCCATGTCCCGCAGCACCGCGTCCGCAAGCTCCATGTAGCGCTCGCTGTGCGGGCGCGACACGTCTACGACGTGGAGCAGGAGGTCCGCGTCCGCGACCTCCTCAAGAGTGGCGTGGAAGCTGACGACGAGGTGGTGCGGGAGCTTCTTGATGAGACCTACGGTGTCGGTCAGGAGCGCGTGGTGCCCTCCGTCCAGGTCCAGCTTGCGGGTCGTCGCGTCGAGCGTGGCGAACAGCAGGTCCTCCGTATGGACTCCCGCTCCGGACAGCGCGTTCATCAGCGTCGACTTGCCGGCGTTCGTGTAGCCGACGAGCGCGACCCGCACCATCCGCTCGCGCCGCTTCCGCTGCTCCTGCCGGTCGACCTCCACGCCCTTCAGGATCTTCTTGAGGATGTTGATGCGGACCCTGACCCCGCGGCGGTCCGACTCTAGCTGCGTCTCGCCGGGGCCCCTGGTCCCGATGCCTCCACCCAGTCGCTCGAGATGGTCCCACAACCTCCTGAGTCGGGGCAGTTCGTACTCCAGCTGCGCGAGTTCCACCTGAGCGCGAGCGACCTTGGTCCGCGCGCGGCGCGCGAAGATGTCGAGGATGAGCTCGGTGCGATCAATGGTCTTGATGCCCGTCGCCTTCTCGATCTCCCTCCCCTGTGCGGGGCGCAGGTCGTCGTCGAATACGAGCAGGTTGGCGTCGTGCATCGCGGCGGCGGCCTTGATGCGCTCAACCATGCCGCTGCCGACGTAGGTCTTCCCGTCCAAGCGTGTGCGGTTCTGGACGAAGCGCTCGACGACGGTCGCGCCCGCTGTGCGAGCGAGCTGCGCCAGCTCGTCGAGAGACTCGTGCTCATCGTCCACGGTGCTGTCGGGCAGGCTCACGCCCACCAGTATGGCCTTCTCGTCCTTGGAAACGTACTTGCGCTTGATGCCCGCTCTCCCAGGTTCGCGGCGCGCCGAGGCGCCGCCGACTTGCTAGAGGTCGAGGTCTATCTCTATGTCGGAGACCTCGGGCGCCTTGAAGCGCCCGCGCTCCGAGAACGCGAAGGACCGTCTGAGCGGCCCCTTGGCCACTTCCACGCGACCCTTGAGACGCCACCGGTGCTCCTCGCCGTCGAGGAGCTTCCTGAGGCTCCTGTCCATGCCTTCCCATGCGATCGTGAAGGGTACGGCCACTTCCACCGTTGACTCGGCCGGGACGTTCACCTCGCCGCCCTGATCGCCTGCAGCGACCTCGAGATCGTCGAGATAGACGGTGTACTCGAGTTCGCCTATGTGCGCGCTGAATCCGTTGGGATTGCTGACGTCGACCAGAAGGTCGAGCGCGATTCCCTCGGTCGAGATGCCCCTGAGGTTCACGCCGGTCATCACGACGTCGGGCTTCTGCACGTCGGCGCAGGACACGAGCAGAAGCGCCGATGCCACGAGCGCCAGCGCCGCCGGTACCGCTCTGGCTCGAGGTGTCGTCATCGCGCCTTCCTCTCCGTTAGCAGCCGCCCCAGGTCGCGGGTCACGGAGTCTACTGCGTCCGCGACCTCCGCGCTCAAGGTCTCTCCGAACCCCGTGTTCGCCGCCTGGACGGCCACGAGTCTGACGTCGGCGCCGGTCTCAGCGTTCAACACGCGCATGAACATCGAGAGGGGGGCCGCGTGCGTGCCCATCATCAGTCCCTCTACGTCGTCCGACCGCGCGGTCCTGATCTCCCCGGGAGCGCCGCCGAAGTCCGCCGCGTCCACCAGAAGCACCGCCGATGGTCTTGACCTGCGTATGGGCGCGATGTAGTTCTCCGGCGCGGGTCCCGCGTCGAACACGACGTCGGGGTGGTCGGCCTTGAGCCGAAGCGCGACGGCCGCTCCCGCCCCGTCGTCCGAGCGGACCGTGTTTCCGATACCGACCACGACCACCCGTCCCCCGGGCAGTCCGTCGAGTTCGAGCACGCGCCCTCCTCTCCTTCCCGAAGGTCCGACCTCTCGCTCCCGACGATTTAACCACAGGCCGGCCGCGCGTTCCATAGGCCCCCTCGGCCGCGAACCACGTTGAAACGCCCCTCACGGTCTGCTACTGTGTGGAACTGAGGCATCTTCACCGCGGGTAGCGCGCGGGCGCGCGTACCGCAGGACGGCAAGCGGCAACCGGGGGGCTGCGAAATGGCGTTCGCACTTGTCGGCAAGATCAAGGGACGCTCGGCCTGCCACTTCCTCCGCGAGGGCGAGCAGATCGTAGGGCGCGCGGCCACCAGCCACGTCCGTCTGCCCGACTCTTCGGTCTCGCGCACCCACGCGAAGGTAGACGTCACCGGCGACAAGGTGACGGTCACCGACCTGGGCAGCAGCAACGGTACGTTCGTAAACGGCGCGTCTTTGAGCAAACCGCGGGTTCTGAAGCTCGGCGACGTCCTCGCGTTCGCCGACGTCGAGCTCAGGCTCTCCGAGAGCACCCCTCCGCCCGAGACGATGTTCTCGCGGGACGGAAGCTCCATCGAGAGCTCGTCCGTCACGCTCGATGAGATCTACGCGCCAACCGAACGCGTCGACGCGCGCACGAACCTCTTCCGCATCCTCGCCGAGGCCGGGGAGATACTGGCGACGCACCGGCCGCTGGACGAGCTGTACGAGGTCATCCTCGACCTCGTCGAAAAGCTCGCGACGTCCGACAAGGCCGTGCTTCTTCTCATCGAAGAGGGCGCGGAAGAGCCGGTCGTCGTCGCGTCGAGGCTCAGGCCGGGCGCCGGAGAGGGCGAGCTGGTCCTCAGCAGGACGATGGTGCAAAAGGTGCTCGAGGAGCGAACCGGGCTTCTCACGAGCGACGCGCAGCAGGACCCTCGCTTCCAGGCGCAGCAGAGCGTCGTGTCACAGGGCATCCGCTCGGCGATGGCCGCCCCGCTGTTCGACAACGAGAACGTCATCGGAATCCTCTACGCCGACACGAAGGACCCGGCCTCGTGGTACAACCGCGATGAGCTGCGCACGTTCACGGCTCTGGCGAATCTCATAGGCGTCAAGATCACGCAGGCGCGTCTGGCGGAGGCCGAGGAGGAGCGCAAGCGGCTCGCCCGCGAGGTCCAGTCGGCGAAGGACATCCTCGCGTACATACTCCCGACCGACCTCGGCTGCGCCCTGGGCTACGAGATGGGTACGTATCACGAGCCGTGCCTCGAGGTCGGCGGCGACCTCTACGACGTCAAGTGCCTAGAGGACGGACGGGTGCTCTTCCTTGCGGGAGACGTCGCCGGGAAGGGGCTCGGCGCGGCGCTACTGGTCTCGAACATCATGCCCATCGTCTCGGTGCTCATAGAGGACGCTCGCGACCTGGCGCAGCTCGCGAGCCGCCTCAACAAGCAGATATTCCGGTCGACCGACCCCATCCACTACGCGACGCTGTTCCTCGGCCTGCTGGACCCGCCGACGGGTGAGGTCGAGTACGTCAACGCGGGGCACAACCCGCCGTACCTCCTGACGCCGGGATGCGAGATATCGGAGGTGGGAGCGACGGGCACACCGATAGGCATGCTCGAGATGGCCCCCATCTCTTCCGAGAGCCTGACGATCGCGCCGGGCGGGATGCTCTTCTGCTTCAGCGACGGCATCCCCGAGGCGCAGAACGCGGACGGCGACTTCTACGAGGAGGACAGGCTGAGAGACGTTCTCTGTCGCTCGTGGGACGGATCGGCTGAGGAGGTGGTGGCTGAGGTCAAGCGAAGCCTCGATGAGTTCGTGGGCGACGCGAGTCCCACGGACGATATCACCATGCTCCTGCTCAAGCGAGCGTCGGACGCCTGACGCGTCCGCGCCCAGCGAAGTCCACGCCGTCCGAGCGGCCGACACCCGCCTACTCGAACGAGACCCAAATGAAGCGTCGCGAGTTCCCGATACTCGAGTTCGACCCCGCGCCTCGTGCGGCCATCGAGCCGTCGGAACAGATACGCCCGTCCGACGTGCCGGAGCACTGCGTCCCGTGCTTCTTCGGCGACGTGATCGAGGAACTCGCGGCCGCCGGAACCGCGCGCGAGGTGGCGTGCATGAGGTCCGAGATGGGCCGCCACCCCATCTACGCGATCTCCGTGGGCGACTCTGAGGTCGCGCTCTTCCAGCCGGGCATCTGCGCCGCGTTCGCGGCGGCCATGCTCGATGAGGTCATAGCGCACGGGTGCCGGAAGTTCATCGCGTGCGGGGCCGCCGGAGTGCTGGACGGCGACATAGCCGCGGGCCACATCGTGGTCCCGCTGTCCGCGGTGCGGGACGAGGGGACCTCCTACCACTACGTCGAGCCATCCAGAGAGGTCGAGGCCAGCCCGGATGGCGTCGCGGCCATCGAGCGGGTTCTCGCGCGTCGCGGGCGCCCCTACATCACGGGTAAGACGTGGACGACCGACGCGTTCTATCGAGAGACGCCCGACAAGGTGGCGCTGCGCCGCTCGGAGGGCTGCATCACAGTGGAGATGGAAGCCGCGGCGTTCTTCGCGGTCGCCAGGTTCCGGAGCGTGCCCTTCGCACAGATGCTGTACGGTGGGGACGACGTGAGCGGTGAGCAATGGGACCACCGCCTCTGGAACAAGCGCACGACAACAAGAGAGGACCTTCTGTGGCTGGCCGCCGAGGCGTGCCTCGAGCTGTGAGCTCAGTGGCCGACGGAGGACGACAGATGAGACTCGACAGGGCCCCCATCATGGTTCTATTCATCCTCGCCGCGCTGGCCGTGGTGCAGGTCGTACACTTCTACCCGCTCCTGCCGGAGCGTATCGCCGTGCATTTCGGTTCCGACGGCCAGCCGAACGGCTGGGACTCCAAGGGCGGGTTCATGCTGACCTACGGCATCATAGAGGCCGTGGTCATCCTGATCGGTCTCGGCCTGGCGTTCGCATTCCAGCGTATCCCCGCCGGTCTCGTCAACATCCCACACCGTCACTACTGGTTGGCGCCGGAGCGGCGCGCGGAGACAGCCGAGTTCCTCGGCAATCAGGTGGTCTGGCTCGAGGTGCTCACGCTCGGGTTCCTGATCGCCGTCGCACAGCTCACATACGTGAAGAACCTGGGCGAAGGTCCGCCCAGGCTCTCCAACGACTTCTGGTACGTGCTCGGCGCGTTCGTGGCCGCCACCGTCTGGGTGAGCGCCAGGATCGTCGCCCGTTTCGCGAGGCGGCCGCAGGACGGCCCCTCTCAGCCCTGAGGCGCCCGCCGCTCCTCGGGCGCCGCGCGCCGTCCGCCCGGGAGGACCCGGGGTCGCACGGGCCGCCCTAACTCCCTACTCCACCGTCGACAGCTCGACGTCGCCGTCGTTCGTGCTGACGCGCACGAGCCCGCCCCCCTCTCCCACGCGCCCCGACACTCTGTGCTCGCTACTCTCCGTGTCGGTGGCGCCGTCCACCGCGATGTTGACGTAGCCGTCGTCGACGGTCACCAGGTACGCGAACGAAAGTCCACCCGCGAGTCGGATGCCCACGTCGCCGTCGTCCGTACTCACGTTGACGTGTATGTCGCCGTCGCTCGAGATGTCCAGGTCGACGTCGCCGTCCTGCCCGCGGATGTCGAGCACCGACACCGTCACACCGTCCATCCTCACGTCGCCGTCGTCGAGCGAAGCGTCGAAGCTGCCCGCGCAGTCGACGACTCGTAGATCTCCATCTTCCATGGAGAAGAGCGCGTGCGGCACCTCGCTCTTCACGAGCGTGATGTCGCCGTCGTCGGACTTGACCACCACGTCGCACGTGAGCCCCGTTAGCTTCACGTCGCCGTCCTCGATCCATATCTCAGTGTTCACGTTGTCTACGTCAGTCAACTTGACGTCGCCGTCGTCCGTGCGGCACTCGATGTCGGCCCTCCAACCGGCCAGCTCGAGGTCGCCGTCGTCGCCCCTGAGGTCGAGGACGGTGTAGGTCGGCGCCTTGATCTCATAGGTGTAGTCGTATTCGTCGACGTAGTGCAGGATGTAGATGCCGCTCGAGCCCCCCTCGATGCCGCGCACGGTAACGCGGTCGTCCGTCTGGCGGAACTCCACGTCGAAACCGGCGTGCGTGCCGAAGCCGACGACCTTCACATCGGCGCGGTATCGGACAACAACGTCGATCACGTCCTTCTCCCATGGCGTGATGGTAACGTCGCCGTCCCCGTATTCGAGGCGCAGCGACACGCCCTCTGTGACTTCGAAGCTCTCGTGGAAGTCCTTCTCGATGAGCTCCGCGTTCGCCGCGGCGGCCACTGCCATCACCGCGACCAGCGAGACCAGGGTCCTCGCCGTTCTCCTCATCACGTGCCTCCGTTGAGTTGTGCCGCGGCAGGGGCGTGGGCCCGCGCCCGCGACGTTGCCGTAGTGTCTCACCTCTTCTGACAGCCGCCGCCGTCAACGTGTTTCGCTGGCGACCTGCGTCCGATCGGAAGGAGCCGCGCGGGTGCGAGACTAGCAACGAGACCGGGGCCGCTCAAGCCGGTATTCACAACCGCGCGCCCGTCTGGTACCATTGGGGTTCCGCCACCACAACCCGCAAGAGGAGGAACGACGTGCCTGAGACCAGGGTCAAACTCCCCCATTGGGACCTTTCGAACGTCTACAAGGGTCTCGAGACAGACGACTTCGAGGCCGGACTCAAGAGACTGGACGAGCAGCTGGCCGCGCTCGAGGGACTGATAGAAACGCACGGGATCGGTCGGCTCGAGGAGCCCCCGTCCGACGTTGAAGCCGCCGCCTCCGTTCTCGACGAGTTCATCGTCGCTCTCAACGAAATGCTCCTGCACTACGGCTCGCTTCGGGCCTACGTGGGCAGCTTCGTCAGCACGGACTCGTACAACAAGGTGGCCGCGCGTCGCGAGAGCGAGCTCGACCAGACGAGCGTCCGCGTGGATCGCGTCTACGTCCGCTTCGAGGCGTGGGTAGGATCGCTTGGGGGCGTTCTGGACGTCGCGTGTGACAGCGCGCCGGTCGCCTGTGAACACAAGCTCGCGCTCAAGGACATCGTCGACGAAAGCCGGTTCCGCATGGACACCGCGCTCGAGGACCTGGCGTCGGAGCTTCTGCTTTCGGGAGGCGGTGTCATGCACAAGCTGCAGGGCACAGTGACGAGCCAGCTCAAGGTCCCGTTCGAGCGCGACGGGCGCACCGAGACCATGCCGATCACGATGGTCAGGAACCTGGCCAACGACCCGGACGAGGATGTGCGCAGGCGCGCCTACGAGACCGAGCTCAAGGCCTGGGAGTCGGTGCGCGAGCCCGTAGCCTTCGCCCTGAACGGTGTCAAGGGCACGGCTATCACGCTCTCGAAGAGACGCGGGTACGACGGCGTGCTCCACGCGTCGCTCGAGCGCAACAAGATGGACCGTGCGACCCTCGACGCGCTCCTCGCGAGCATGAAGGACAGCTTCCCGACCTTCCGCCGGTACTTCGAGAGCAAGGCGAAGAAGCTCGGGAAGAGCAAGCTGCCGTGGTGGGACATCTTCGCTCCGGTCGGAACCGTGGAGCTGGAGTACACGTGGGATGAAGCGAGCGACTACGTCGTCGAGCAGTTCGGCACGTTCAGCGGCGAGCTGGCCGATTACGCCCGCTACGCGTTCGACCACAACTGGATCGACGCGGAGCCGCGCGACGGCAAGAGGGGCGGCGCTTTCTGCATGGGTGTGCGGTCGGTCGAGGAGTCGCGCATACTCGCGAACTTCGACGGTAGCTTCGACCAGCTGGGGACGCTGGCGCACGAGCTTGGACACGGCTTCCACAATCACTGCCAGAAGGGCCTGCCCTCGCTTCGCAGGGGCTCACCGATGACTCTCGCGGAGACCGCGTCCATCTTCTGCCAGACCATAGTCTTCAACGCCGCGCTCGACGCGTCACCGCCCGAGGCACAGGTGGCCATCCTCGAGAATCAGCTGATGGACGCGTCGCAGGTCATAGTGGACATCTACTCTCGCTTCCTGTTCGAGTCGGAGGTGGTCAAGCGGCGGGAGGCGGCGGAGCTTTCCGCCGACGAGTTCTGCGAGCTGATGCTGGACGCGCAGCGGCAGACCTACGCCGACGGACTGGACCAGGACCACCTGCACCCCTACATGTGGTTGCTCAAGCCGCACTACTACCTCGAGGGGTACAACTTCTACAACTTCCCCTACGCGTTCGGTCTTCTGTTCGGGCTCGGCGTCTACGCGACGTACCTCCAGGAGGGAGACGCGTTCATCCCGCGCTACAAGGAGCTGCTGCGCAGCACGGGAGAGGGTAAGGCCGCGGACCTCGCGGCCAGATTCGGCATCGACATCCGCTCGCGCGACTTCTGGGACGCCAGCATCGCGGTCCTTGCGAAGCAGGTCGACCGCTACTGCGAGCTGGACTAGGCGCGCGGACCCGGGCCCTTCGGGGCCCGGGACACCCGCCGACGTGGAGGGACCAACCCGATGCCGGTCGTCACCGACAGCATCTCGTGCCGCACGCGCGGCGACGGCGACACGATCGACCTCACGGACGAACTGCGCGGGGCCCTGGAGAGGAGCGGGTTGACCGACGGCGTTGTGACTCTCTTCGTCGGGGGGTCCACCGGCGGCATCACCACCATCGAGTTCGAGCCGGGCGCGGTCTCAGACCTTCAGGATGTTCTCGAATCCATCGCCCCCCAGGGACGCGAATGGCGCCATCACCTGCGGTGGGGCGACGCCAACGGACACAGCCACGTCCGCTCGGCCATCATCGGACCGAGCCTGTCGGTGCCCTTCACAGGCGGAGATCTGTCGCTCGGGACGTGGCAGCAGGTGGTGCTCGTGGACTTCGACGACCGCCCGCGCAGCAGACGGGTCGTCGTTCAGTTCATCGGAGAATAGGGCCGCGGGGCGCGCCCGTCGGTGCAGGCGCGCGAGCGCGCTCGACCGCAGCCAGTGGAGGTGGAAGATGAACCGATTGAGCGGAAAGCCGATCGACACGGCGTCGCTCGTCGTCAGCGCCGTGTTCCTCGGAGCCGTTGTGCTGGGTGCGGCGTGGGGCAGCGCCCAGGCCGTTGAGTACTTCTCCACCGCTGACTCGCCGCCGTGGATGAGCGTGTTCGTCAACTACGCGGCGATGCTGGCGGCCACCCTGACACTGGTGCTGGCGTCGTCGATGGGGCACGTGGAGAGGTTCGGCTTCGTGATGCCGAGGCTCCCAGGAGGTTACGGCGCGGGCATCACCTGGGGCATACTGCTGGGAGCGATGGCGTCCATCCTCAATCTGGTGGCCGGACACGGCGGTATGCTCCCCGTGGGGAAGCTCACGTTCCCGCAGATGGTCCTTCTCGTCTGGCTGTTCGCCAGCGTTGCGGAGGAGATCCTCGTCAGGGGATACCTTCAGAGCTACCTCGAACCGCTCATCAAAAGGGGGTTCAGTCTGTTCAGGTGGAGGTTGAGCACGCCCGTTATCATCAGCGCCCTCTTCTTCGCTGCGATGCACCTCATTCTGCTGACCAGAGGCACGCCGTTCCTGATGGTCTACGTCATTGTCGTCTTCACGTTCTGCCTCGGACTTGTCGCTGCCTACCAGCGCGAGCGTACGGGCAGCGTGCTCCCCGCCATCGCCGCCCACATTTCATTCAACGTCGGAGGGGTGATTGGCGGGATGGTCTACATATTGATACAGGTCGCACTCTTCGGCCGCACGGCGGCCGAGGTCACGAGGGCTCTTGGCGGATGAGATTCGCCGTCACCGGGGGAAGCGGCCTCGTCGGACGCGCGATCGTCCGCCGCCTGGCGCTGGACCACGAAGTGGTCAACATCGACATCGCGGCCGGGCAGCGTGACGGCTCCGCCTCCGGGACGCGCGAGACTCGCCCGGGCTCAGTCGAACACTCGCCCACCGACGTCACAGATCTCCCGAAGCTCTGCGTAGCCTTACGCGGCGCCGACGTCATCGTGCACGCCGCCGGCATCCCGGGTCCGACGTTCGCGACCGAGCACGAGATCATGGAGGTCAACGTAGAGGGAACGAGGAACGTCGGCCTCGCCGCCGCGGCCGAGTCGATCGGCAGGATAGTCTTCGTCTCGAGCGAAGCGGTGCTGGGATTCGTGTTTTCGAAGGGCGCGGTCCGGCCCCGCTACCTGCCCGTGGATGAGTCTCACCCGCTGGCGCCTGCCGAGCCCTACGGACGCAGCAAGCTCCTGGCCGAGGCCGCCCTCGCTCGCAGCGCGCCGCGCGATTCATCCGTAGTGTGCCTCCGCCCCCCCTGGGTCTGGACGCCGGAGGAGTTCGACAAGCTCCGTGAGCTGACGCGCGACCCGGGACGCTGGTGGGACGGCCTCTGGGCCTACGTGCACGGGGACGACCTCGCACTGGCCGTCGAACTCGCCGCAACACGCGACCTCGACGCGGGTGTGCACGCCGCCTACGTCGTGGCCCCGGACAACGGAACTGAGCGGCCCACTCGGGAGCTGGTCCGCGAGCACTATCCGGGCGTGCCGGTCGACCCTGGGCTCGAGGAATTCGGAAGCCTGATCTCCTCAGGGGGCCTTAGGGACCTGGTCGGGTTCGCGCCGGAGATGAAATGGCGGGAGTTCCTGCCGACCGGAGGGGGGCGCGACGCGTGAAGGTCGTCCTGGACATGGACACCGGTGTCGACGACGCCGTCGCGATAGCCCTTGCCGCTGGTTCGCCCGAGCTCGAGCTTCTTGCCCTGACGTCCGTAGCCGGCAACGCGCCGGTCGAGCTGTGCACTCGGAACTGCCTGCTCATAACGGAGCTGTTGGGCCTGGACGTTCCCGTGGCCCGCGGCGCGGAGGCCCCCCTGTCGAAGAGCCTGCTGACCGCTCAGGAGGTTCACGGGGCAGACGGCCTGGGCGGGCACCTCGGGACTCTGCCTGAGCCCGCCGGCTCTCCCGTCGCCGAACCGGCGCACGAGCTTCTTTCCGCGCTCCCGCGCGAACACCCCGGGGACATCACGCTAGTCACAACGGGGCCGCTGACGAACGTGGCCGTCGCGCTCGCGCGCGACCCGGAGGCCGTCTCTCTGTACAGGAGGGTCGTCTGCATGGGCGGCGCGTTCGGGGTGCCCGGGAACACCGGTCCGGTAGCGGAGTTCAACGTCTACGTGGACCCGGAGGCGGCCGCAAGCGTCCTGGCGTCCGGGCTGGACATCACGCTGGTGCCGCTGGACGCCACGACCGGAGCGGTCCTTCCGCGCGGGGTTCTGGAGGGGCGGGTGCGCACGCGCCCCCTCGCAGGACCACGGCCCGGACGAGACGTCGCCGCCGTGCTCCATCGCGCGCTCGACCACTACATCGAATTCCAGTTCGACGAATCCGGGCTCGACGGTGGCTACATGCACGACCCGTTGGCAGTGGCGGCCGCACTGGACGAGGACATCCTCGAGACCGAGAGGTTCCCGGTCGCCGTCGTCACCGACGGTTGGGACAGGGGCCTCACGAGGCGCGACGCCGCGACCGGTGGCCGCGGCGTGCGCGTCGCTTTCGGGCACGACGTTGCTTCGTTCAGGCGTTTGCTCGAGGAGCGGGTGCTCGTCCCGGTGTTCGGTAGACCGGCCTGACGCCCCTTTCGGTGTCTACCTCCATCCCCCGCCGGGGCCACCCAGGTCTCTCACTATCCCCTTGATGTCGTTGGACGCCCCGATGGCGACCTCGTTCGTCAGTTTGCCCTGGTTGACCAGGGCGACTAGCGAGGCGTTCATGCTGTGCATCCCGTCCTGCGCGCCGGTCTCGATCGCGGAGCGGAGCTGCTGGAGGTTGTTCTCGCGAATGAGATTCCTGACCGCCGCGTTCGCGACCATGAGCTCCGTCGCAAGCACGCGACCGACGCCGCCGGCGTCCGGAAGGAGCTGCTGAACGAGCACTGCCTGGAGGGACAGCGAGAGCTGGGTGCGCACGCCCTGCTGCTCGTGCGGCGGGAAGATGTCGACGATCCGGCTGATGGCCTGCGGCGCCTCGCTCGTGTGCACGGTCGTCAAGACGAGGTGCCCGGTCTCGGCCATCGTCAGGGCCGTGCGGACCGTCTCCAGATCGCGGATCTCGCCGATGCAGATGACGTCCGGGTCCTGCCTGAGCACCTGACGGACAGCCGACGCGAACGAAGGCGCGTCGCGGCCGATCTCGCGCTGGTTGACTATGGAAGACCTGTGCTTGTGTAGATACTCGATAGGGTCCTCTATCGAGATGATGTGCACGTTCTTCCGGTCATTGATGTACGACAGCATCGACGCCATGGTGGTCGACTTGCCCGAGCCGGTCGGGCCGCTGACGAGCACGAGGCCGTTCAGCTTCTCGCAGAAGTCCTTCATGACGACCGGGACGCCGAGCTCCTCGATCGTGGGTATCTCCCACGGTAAGTGTCTGACCGCCGCGGCTATGCTGCCCCTCTGGAAGTAGATGTTCAACCTGAACCGCCCGAGCCCCTCAGCACTGATCGACGTGTCGAGCCCTTTCTCGGTCTCGAGCTTCGCGACGCGCTTCTCGTCGATCATCGCGTAGGAGAGCTCCCGGCTCCCCTCCGGATTCAGGGGCGGCCGGTCGGAAGGCACCAGTGTGCCGTCGATCCTGAACTGTGGGGGCACGCCGGGCGTCAGGTGAAGGTCGGACGCCCTGCGTTCTACCATCTCCTCAAGTAGCTTGCGGATCTCACCTGTCATCGAGCACCTCGCGATGGTCCTGCGGGTAGGGGCCGCCGCCCGGGCGGGCCCGAGCCTGTCTCCTGGCTGGCATAGGATTGCGTGTGGGTGCCGATAAGTCAAGGATGGATGCGACGACGGGCGGCCCGTGGGCCGCCCGCGCGCAACGTCGGATGTCAGATCAGAAGCGCTTTACCCGTGCGTGGCAGTAGGGGTGGCGTCCCGTCTTCTCGTAGTAGTCCTGGTGGTAGTCCTCCGCCGCCCAGAACCGACCGGCCGGAGCGACCTCGGTCGCCACGTCGTAGCCGTTGTCCCTGAGCAAACCGACGAGTCTCTCTACCACCAACTTCTGCTCGTCGTCGGTGTAGAAGACCGCCGAGCGATACTGCGACCCCGTGTCGGGTCCCTGCCGGTCGACCTGCGTCGGGTCGTGGATCTCGAAGAAGAGACGCGCCAGCCGTTCGAAGGTCACGCGGGACGGGTCAAACACGACCTCCACCGTCTCGGCGTGGCCCGTGCGCCCTCCGCAGACCTCCTTGTATGTCGGGTTGTCCTTGTGTCCGCCCATGTAGCCGGAACGGACGCTGGCGACGCCATCCTGCTCCTGCAACAGATGTTCAACGCCCCAGAAGCACCCGCCCGCGAAGTAGGCGCGAGCGTTCCCCTCGTCGTCCTGCGACGACGTCATGACCGTGTCATCCGGCGCCCCGCTCGCCGCCGCCTCTTCCCCACCTCCGGTGGGCACGAACTCCAGCGATATCGAGTTGACGCAGTGTCGGGTGTTCTTGTCCGTCATGTGCTCGCCCAGGAACACGTGACCGAGGTGGCCTCCGCATGCCGCGCAGATGATCTCGGTCCGTCGCCCGTCGGCATCGGGCACGCGCTTGACCGCTCCAGGCAGTTCATCGTCGAAGCTCGGCCACCCGCAGCCCGACTCGAACTTGTCGTCCGACCTGTAGAGCGGAGCACCGCAGCGACGGCAGACGTAGGTCCCCGCCTCGTGATGGTCGTAGTACTCGCCGGTGAACGGCCGCTCCGTTCCCTTGTGAACGATCACGGCCTCCTCTTCCGGCGTAAGGTCCTTGAGAGTCAACGTCTCGGTCCCTTCTGCTGTGGCGCCTTCGTTAGGCGCGTCCTCTGCCGACTGTACGCAGCTCGCTAGCGCGAACATCGCCGCGAGAGCGGCCAGACCCACCGCGAGCGCGTGCGAACGTCGCGTCATCATAGCACGTTCCCCTTCCCGGCTCTCGCCCGCCCGGCGACAGGCACGTCCTTGCCGTCACTTCATTAGATAGGAGTGCGCGTGCGCGGTCGCAGCCAGCGTCAGAACCCGCCCTGACGCGACAACCGCGGGCCCTCTCGGACCCGCGGTCGCATTACGCGTTTGCCTGTAGTCGCTCTCTTCGCGGAGGCCCCGCTCCCAACCGACCGTCTATCGGTACAGCGCCTTCATCGCACCCCACGTGCTCCCTTCAACTGGAGCGCCGCAGAACCAGACCTCCAGCTGACCGTTGAATGTGATGTCGTCGGCCGTCGGCGGGTTGACGAAGTTGAAGTTGTTTCCGTTGCCCAGCGAACCGGTGCCGCAGAAGTCCTCGAAGTAACCGGTGCAGAGCGGAGTCTCGACCGACAGCGTCATAGACACCTGGCAGTTGTGGTGCTTCTCGGACTGCGAGAGGATGCCGTCCGCGTACCAGTCACGGACGAGGATCGTCACGGAAGCGCTCGTCACCAGGTCGCCGCCGGGCACGCTAGTGAAGAACGAGTACACGGGCGCCGTCGGCAGCGTACCGCTGTTGAAGTAGCCGAACCATCCCTCCTGCCCTGTGCTGGAGTTGTAGTTCGGCTCGAAGAAATTCGTCCAGATGTAGTCGAATCGCGCCGTGCTGTCGGCGTCGTCCGGCCACAGCGAGTCGTCGAACTCCAGGGACCAGGTACCGGTCATGCCCGCGAGTATCGTGCCCGAATAGGTCGCGCCGTTGAGCATCATGCCGCCGCTGCCAGTCATGAAGGGCAGGTATGTCTCCGCGTTCGCCGCAACGGGAAGTACGAGCAGCGAGATGGACAACAGTGCAATAGCAACTGGCCTCATGGCTGCCTCCTCTGTTGAAATGTGCACAGCAAGGTGTGTTGAGCCGCCCGCGTGCGAGCATACGCTGTCCCCCGGTCGCCACGGGCAAGCGTTGAATTATAGCGCAGGATGTGGCTTCTGGTCAAGAGCTTCGTGCAAGTACCGCAGAAGGCCCTTTCCCGCCTGCTAGGCGGCTGTCCTGTGGGTTCTGAGCGTGCGTGCCGCCAGGAGGACCAGGAACGCCGCTCCGGCCCACATGAGGCTGTTGACGGCCATAATGAGGCCTCCCGCCCACTCCGGGCCCGCCGCGTCGTGCCCGACGAGAGTTATCAGAGGGAACTCCAGCACTCGGGCGGCCGCGGACCACAGGGTGTGGCCCGGCTCCTCAGGAGCCCGCCACAACCACGGACCGGTCGAGAACTCGCCGACCCACGCCGCCGCCGTAGCCACCCAGTGGCCCAGCGCGAACAGCGCCACGAACAGCGCCGGCTGGACCCAGCGCACGTCGCGATCGCGCGCGTAGTAGTAATAGAAGCCGAAGCGCAGGCCCGCGAAGATCGGGACCATGGCGATCAGAAAGCCCGGGCGACGGCCCTCTGTGAGCTCGAACGCGATCATCAGAAGCCAGACCACACCGACGAGCATCAGGGTGGAGCGATTGGCCTCGAGCCAGTGGAGCCTCTGCCGCTCGTCCATCCCAAGCACGTCCATCTCGGTCCTCATCTCGGGCCTCCCTCCTCTCGCGTCAGCTCGAAGAGCTCGTCCACGGTCATCTCCAGTTCGTCGGCCAGAAGCAGCGCGAGGAGCGTCGACGGAACGTAGTGCCCCTTCTCGATGGCCAGGATGGTCTGGCGGCGCACGCCGACCCGCTCCGCCAGTTCCTCCTGCGTCAGGTCCATCCTGGCCCTGTGCTGCTTCAGATGGTTGACCAGCGCGACGCTGTTCCGCTGTGCCAGCTCACCTCGCTTGCGCATCGCAGTGCCCTCGTCCACCGGAAAGGAACGCCTCATTCCCAATGTACGGTTAAGCGAACATAATGTCAAGTGGGGATTACATCGCAGAGAAGATGGGCCGTTCTGCCGGGCGGCCCGGAAGTGCGTTCCAAGGGGCTCTGTGAGCCCCTCAGGGCACTCTGTTGTGACCCCTCCTGAAGGGGGCCGTGCAGCTCGAGTCCCGCGGCTCCTTACCGCACGCGCACGACCTTCGTCGTCTCGCGTCTCCCGCCGGCGACGGCCTCGCAGAGATAGACGCCGGCAGCCACGGCGCGTCCCGATGCGTCGCGACCGTCCCAGGT
>Ga0180435_10000896_pt1 | contig 31453 bp, 27 predicted proteins | sample SS_ome_3_FD_132467 | JGI IMG/M metagenome (GOLD analysis project Ga0180435, IMG submission 132467) | Hypersaline lake sediment archaeal communities from the Salton Sea, California, USA - SS_3_S_1 metaG | ecosystem: Environmental > Aquatic > Non-marine Saline and Alkaline > Hypersaline >... | reverse complement strand
TTGAAGGCAAATGACAGTCTTGAGCTTGTGACCGCACCTGAGTCGAGTGGTGTCATCAACACAATGAGAAAAGAGGAGCTTGTGCGTGACCTTGGAAAGGCTGGTGCCGAAACACTTGCCATCATCCTCTACAAAGCGCCTGTTTCTCGCTCAGATATTGAGTATGTCCGAGGGGTGAACTGTAGCTTCATTTTGCGCAACCTCTCAGTGAGAGGGCTCATTGAGCGTGCGCCAAAGCAGAAGGGCCGTGCAGTACTATATCAACCAACAACGGAGCTTTTGAAGCATCTTGGTGTTACATCAGTGCAGGAACTTCCAGACCATGATACTGTGCTCGCTGAGCTCAAAACCTTCGAAGAGGCACGCCGTGAAGAAGAGGCTGTTGCAGAGGAGGCGGGCGAACAAGCTCCCCCAATACAGAAGGAGACAACCATATGAACGACGAGGAACTACAACAGATGTACACGAACATGACACCTGATGCACAAACGCATCAGCTTGAAGTGCAGCCGAATGTTGATGCAGAGTGTGGTACCTACGAGGGAAACGTGGTGAAGGATAAGGCCATAGCATTCGTAGCTGCTCTGTCACTCACCGGTCTTGTTGTGGTCTATGGCACCGTCGATTGGAACGGAGATACAGGCGCTACATACGCAGCCCAATATGTTGCGCCACGCATCATTGAGAGTGTGCCACAACCACCTGAGCATCCACATCCATTCAACCAGGTGGGTATACAGGCTCGCTCAGCAGCCATTTATGACATCAACAACGAAAGGTTCTTGTACGCAAAGAGTGCCGATACACAGCGTCCACTCGCATCACTCACCAAGCTCATGACGGCACTACTCGTCGTCGAGTCAACCGATATCAATAAGAATATTGCCATCTCACCCAACGCTATACACACAGAAGGTGACTCAGGTTTGTTCGCAAATGAGTCTTGGAAGCTAAAGGATCTTGTGTCATTCACAATGCTCACAAGCTCTAATGATGGAGCTGATGCACTCGCAACAGCCGTTGGTTCGCTGTGGAGTTCAACACCTGCCGTTAGCGATGATACGAAAGTGAACTCGTTTGTGAGAAAGATGAACGCACGAGCTGGTGAATTGGGTTTGAACGAAACCGAATACCGTAATGCTACAGGCCTTGATGTATCAACAGGAACAACGGGAGCATTGGGAAGCGCCGCAGACATGTCGCTTCTCATGGCACATATCTGGGAGAACGCACCTGCGGCTATAGCTGGCACAGATGAGATAGCTGTTCTTTTCACATCAGAGGATGGTTTTGTGCATGAAGCAGAGAATACAAATGAGCATGTATACACAGTGCCCGGGCTCATGGGTAGCAAGACAGGCTATACAGACCTAGCAGGTGGCAATCTCGCTATTGTTTATGATGCGGGGCTGAATCACCCCATTGTCGTCGTTGTGCTTGGCTCGACACTTGAAGGACGGTTTGATGATGTTGATACGCTGGTAGAAGCCACGCATGAGTATGTAGTGAGTGGTTGGTATGAGTACGAAATGGTTGCAGGTAGCACACCACGTTCGTAACACTCTTGCGAGAACAGGCAGTCTTAGGTAGTATAGCAACTTGAACATAAGGGCCCGTAGCTCAGTTGGCTAGAGCGCCTCATTTGCACTGAGGAGGTCGGGGGTTCGATTCCTCTCGGGTCCACAGCAACAAAAAACACCCAAGTTCTTGCTTGGGTGTTTTTTGGTGCCTGGAGTCCTTGGGAAGGACAATCGAAGGTCGGACTGAGGGTGCGAAGCAGCCGAGGGAGACGGGGTCGAGGGCGCTTAGCATTTCTGGAGCATCGCGAACAGAAATGGTTAGCGAACCGTGACCGATTCCTCTCGGGTCAACATCGAAGAATACTAGTATTAATTACGTAATTAATACTAGTATTTTTTAGAGAGCAAAAGTGGGGAAAGTTTGTGCTGGTATTGTACAAGTGCGGTGTAGAATATAGATACGAGGCGTACACAGGTACGCTGTCTGCTGTGGAATATGAGGCTCTTTGCATCACTACTTGCGTTCTTTCTGCTCATTGCAGGTGTATTCTTAGTGTACGAGAACTTTGCATCACGTATTGAGACGATTGAACGAGACCCTATCTATGCTCAGGAAACTGCGCAGGAGCTTCTTCAGTACTTGCTACTAGCCGCCATTGGTGCGGTGCTATTATTAGCGTTGCTCATTTACACGGTGTTGTCGATGCAGACATCAGCGCGACGTTTAGCATACAAGATATCTCGTGATATTAGCTTCACAAAGGAGCAGTTTCGGCGGTTCTACGAGTTGAGTCCGGTTCCATACCTCCTCATTGACCCGAAGGGTGTGATTACACGCCCAAACAAGGCCAGTCTGAGGTTCTTTGGCGAAGTTGAGGAAGAGCTTCGCGGCCAGAATATTTTTGAGTACCTGTCACACCCAGAGAAGCCCGAGAAGATAACACGATACAAGGACCGCACCGCTCGTCGTATTCCCGTGGAACAGAAAGAAGTACAGGTCACCAAACGTTCTGGAGAAGTTCGTTGGGCACTGCTTTCTATTGAGAATCTTGATTCACAAGAAGAAGGTCAGACAGGACTTGTCACCGTCGTTGATATTCATGAACAGAAAGAACTTGATCGAATGAAGACCGAGTTCCTTTCTTTGGCTTCCCACCAACTTCGCTCGCCATTGTCGAACCTGAAGTGGTATATCGACTTCTTGCTCAAACGCCGTTCAAGTGAGCTTTCGGATGAGGTGCAGGGATATCTTCAGAAGATGTATCGACGAAACCAAGACATGATTGAGCTTGTGAATACACTCTTGAACCTATCGCGTCTTGAAATGGGACGATTGCAAGTGTCTAAGGAACAGACCGATGTCGCAGCGCTTGTTGATAGTGTCGTTGAAGAGCTGGAGCCAGAAGCACATGACAAGAATATCAAGCTTGACCAGTCACTCACTGGCGACCTCACGTTTAGTACAGACGGCAAACTTGTTCGCATCATTCTTCAGAACTTGCTTTCGAACGCACTTCGCTACACACCGGCTGGAGGCTCTGTGTTTGTGCGCGGAAGTGCGTCAAGTTCGCTTGTGCGCATTGAGGTACAAGATACTGGTGCGGGTATTCCACCGGAGGAGCAGTCACGTATCTTCTCTAAGCTGTACCGCGCTAGCAATGCAAAGGAGATTGAAGCAAACGGTAACGGTATTGGCTTGTATATGTGTAAAAGTCTTGCCGAAGGGCTTGGTGGCTCTATCACCTTTACGAGTAAGCTTAATGAAGGCACGAGCTTTGTGGTTGAGTTACCACGCTAGTCGCACAGTTAGTCGTATTTGCTATACTAAAGCGGTAATTGAATAAGAACCATGAATGGCAAACAAATACTAATCATAGATGATGATGTGGCCTTCACAGAGATGTTGGCCGAGATACTTAAGGCTGAAGGTGCTGAGGTTATGGTAGAGCATGATGGCGCTGCTGGCATCGAGCAGGCGCTTCGTGTACACCCAGATATGCTCTTGATTGATGTTATGATGCCGCGAATGAGTGGTATCTCAGTGCTAGAGCAACTCCGTGGTGACGATTGGGGCAAGGGTGTTCCAGCGCTTCTCCTTACGAACATGACGCAGCCAGAAGCTATGGCTGCAAGTATGGAAAAAGGACCGCCGACTGAGTATCTACTTAAAACCGATTGGACCCTTGATCAGATATCTGAGAAAGTGAAGCAACTTCTTGCGACGCAAGAATAGTGTTGGTACGCTCGTACTGACACAGATGGACGATTAGCTCAGTTGGTTAGAGCGCGCCGTTCACATCGGCGAGGTCACAGGTTCGAATCCTGTATCGTCCACCATATGCCAACAACAGATAGTCAGGATATGGAAATGGATGAATCAGTACGCAAACTCTACGAAGAGTTCGTGGCTAAAATGGAGGAACTCACGAAGCAGCGTCGTGAGCTTATTGAGACATACAAGCAGGCACTCGATAGTAGGAAACAAAAACGTCATGAGTCTTGAGGCTATTGAACAAGAGAACACACATGAATCGTCACGGCACCCAAGTGAGCAAGCCGCTCGTACTATAGAACAGCTTGATTTTGCTGCGGAATCCTTTGTCGATGATGTGTTGGCGGAGTTGGAGAGTACGGAGTCTGAATCAGGCGCAACACCCGAAATAGTGGCTGCTGCTCGTGACGACATTGACCTTGAAGACTCGTTAGCAGCCATAACTCGTTCAGTTGTCGCCAGCACCGAGGACACAAAAAACAAGATTGAAACAGTAGCTGATGCTCACCAGGCAACGACATCATACGCGCCAATCAAGGTAGGAGAGCACTTCTTGCCAGAGGTAGAGGTGCGACACATTCTCAAAGCTCCAAGCAAGGAGCGCAGGGCTTTACTCGAGCAGTTCAAAGAGAAGTATGTGTACCAGAAAGAAGGTATTGCACTCCTTCAAGAACACCTTGTGAATACGGTGCAAGATAACCCAGATCTCACACTTCGTGAATTCCACGGCAAGATTAAGGCGTACTCAAATATTTATGGCTTTGACTCAGAATACAGACTGAAGGCATTCATCCTTGCCACTGAGTATGCTAAGAGGCATCGTGCCGTGAAAACAGCACGAGAACTGTTCCCAGACGACGCTGAGTTATTCCGTCAGCTCTTGGGATTTGCTCCCGAAGGAGAAATTGAGATACACGATGGGCCGATGACATTCTACATTCGTTGTACTAATCCACATGATTACGCAAGGATTTACTACAATAGCTTTGTTACCGGAAAGGAGATTGGAAAAGAGGAGATTCAGCACGCAGGACGGTCCACTGGATGCCTTCGCTATGATTGTCGTATCGAGGCTCTTAGTGGGACAATAATGGCAAAGAATCTAAAGGGGTCACTTCAAGATAATCCCATTGAGCATGATGGCACCACGCGCAAACATGAAGAGCAGCACGCTATCTACAACTTGTTCCGCACAAGACTTGCTGAAGAAGGGGCGCTCATTCAGTTTGAACTGGCAGAAGACTGGGAGAATCAAGAGAAACCGTTGCGTGAATACTTGAAGATACGACGTGCAACACGAGCAGACGATTGGGCAAAAGACGAGTTTCTTGCATACCTTCGCGCAGGTGATGAGACACAAGGTGTCGTACAGCGCTTGAAGGTACCAAAATCGAAGGGGGGTACTTACGATTATCTTGTTTCTGACCGTGAGCGTGTTGTTGATGCTTTTGTTGAACGCTATGGAGAGGATATTCGAAAGATGATTGAGGATGCGGTACAGGACATATACACGCACGATTATCATGCAACATTAGAGGCTGCGGCTAATGCACTAGATGATTTGCGTGCCGCATACTACTCACCTGACGAAATTGTTGGACTACTGACAACAGAACCTTTAGATAAATGGCCAAAGGTTGTTAGCCGTTTGCTACACGAATAAAAAAACACCGCCAAAGGCGGTGTTCTTATTATTTCTCAAGATTAAACCTTCTTTGCCTGATAGTCTTCAGGTGCATTCTTGAGGTACTCTTCAAGTTGCTCACGAGAAAGAAGGCCTTTCTGTGCACCAACATGCTGGACGACTGACATTGAGTTGATAGGGCCCCAGCGAAGCGCGGTTGGTACATCGTGTCCAAGCGCAAGTGCTGATGTGAATGTTGACGAAAATGCGTCACCAGCTCCAGTACGGTCTACTGGAGGTGCTGGGTCCGGATACATTGGCATATGCCACACACCATCTTCGGCTAGTGCATATGCTCCTTCTGGTCCATCGGTAATGACTGGAATCGTTGGGCCAAGCTCCTGCACGCGTTTCAATAGTTCCGATATGTTGTCTTCGTCGGTGCCAAGAATCTGCTGTGCCTCTTCTTTATTGCAGAAGAAAAGCTCACTTGCCTCATAGACATCCTTGAGTGCATCGACACCGAGCTCAATCTGGAACGAACCTGGTTGGAATGAGAGTTTCGTGCCTTCGTGCTCCGCGACATACTTGGCTATCTCATGGTGGTAGTCGATACCATGCTCACCAACACTCGAGAAGTACACCCACTTTGGTGAACCCATGTCTGGAACCTCGTAGTCGTATGTTTCGTGCTTGATGAGAATTGTTCGCTCCGGTCCGTAGCGGAGAACATAGTGATGGTTTGTCTCTTTGCCTTGGTGCACATCAACATATGCTGTATCAACACCTTCATCCTTAAGCCAGTTCATTATCTCTTCGCCACCCTCATCGTCACCAATATCTGTTACAAGACCGGTTCTGAGACCTAAGCGTTTTGCTGAGACTGCAGCGTTGGGGCTATTGCCTACAGCCGGTACGTTTATTGCACCTTCGTACTCGAGCTTGTCACCGAAGTACATTGAAAGCACTTTTCGGCCAGAAAGTGCCTTATTGATGATGGCCCTATCCTCACGGAGTTGAATAAACTCGTCCGTGGTGATGTCGCCAATAGCTACAAAATCAAGTTCGTCCATATATACGGTAGTGGTTATTTTTCAAGTTTTTTCATTGTACCAAGTATTGCATACTGCGTGAAATGGGGTATACTCGCTTTCACATATGACATTGACACTACAAGCAGAAAAGCGTGAAGCGACTGGCACAAAGGCGTGTGAGGCGCTTCGTAAAGATGGAAAGGTACCAGCCGTAGTTTACGGTGCTGGTGATGATACGCTTGCAATCACTCTCGACGCAAAGGCATTTGAGCAGACCTGGAGCGAGGCAGGTGAGTCTACAGTTATCAATATTGAAGGACTTGGAAAGGAAAAGGCAGTACTGATTCAAGATGTAGCAGTAGATCCGCTGTACGGCACACCAGTACATGCAGACCTCTACGCAGTGCGCACAGACCAGGCTGTTGAGGTTGAGGTACCACTTGTATTCAGAGGTGTTGCACCAGCTGAGAAGGAACTTGGAGGCACACTCATTAAGGTTATGCACAACCTTCCTATTGAGGCACTTCCTAAGGACCTTCCTTCGGAGATAGAGATAGATATTTCAACACTGGCAACATTTGATGACCAAGTACAGGTCAAGGATGTGAAGCTTCCAGCAGGTGTTACTGCATCAGTTGAGGCTGATGAAGTTATTGCACTTGTTCAAGAGGCACGAGAGGAGGAAGAGCCAGAAGTTGAGCCAGCGGATGTTGCAGATATCGAGGTAGAGAAGAAAGGCAAAGAAGAAGAGGCTCCAGCCGAAGCAGCAGAGAAGCCAGCCTCGGAGTAATCAAACTGAAACAAACAAAGTCGCCTTACAGGCGACTTTTTGTGTACGAAGGCAACTGCACACCCAACTGCTTCGAGGTATACTGTAATGACCTATGCGTACCAGACGCGTTTTTAGTTTTGTTGTGCTTATGACACTCCTTGCGGGAGTGTCCCTTGGTGGAACAGTGTTTGAGACGAGCTACGCAGCATCCAATGACGAACTTATTGCTAAACGCCGAGCACAGCTTGAGGAGCAGCTTGCCAACCTTGAGAATCTCATAAAGCAGCAACAGATACTGCTCGACAACAAGCAAGGAGAACGGCAGACATTGGAGCGTGACATAGCCATACTCGATGCAGAGATAGAGAAAGCACGATTGGCTATACGTGCTCAGGAAGTAGCCATTACAGAGCTTGAGGATGATATCTTCAATCGGGAGACGACTGTACTCGAAATAGAAGAGAAAATGAGTAAGGAGAAAGAGTCACTGGCAGGGCTCGTGCGTCGCACAGCGGAGCTAGACGACCAGACACTCGTTGAGCTTATATTCTCAGGCAAGAGTTTTTCGGAGTTCTTCGAGGAGTTAGATGATTTTCAGGCAGTGAAGATTGCCCTCGAGAAAAGCTTCCGTGAACTTGAGACCTTGCGTGATGAGAATAGAGAAGCCGTTGCGGTACTAGAGCAGCAAAAGGCAAGTGAAGAGGAGCTTCGTCAGCTGCAGAAGCTCCAACAGGCTAGGCTGGAGGACCAAGAGGCTGAAAAGGTGAGCGTTTTGCGAGTAACAAAGGGCGAGGAAGAGCGCTATCAGGAGCTAATTGCAGCCAACCAACGTTCTGCCGCACAGATTCGTGCTGAGCTCTTTGAACTGCGCGGCACCACGGCAATCAACTTGGGTGAAGCAATTGAGTTTGCTACGTTTGCTGGCAGTAAAACTGGTGTACGGCCTGCGCTTGTTCTTGGAATACTCAAACAAGAAACACGACTTGGCGAGTTCTTGGGCAATGGTAATTGGCGCGTAGATATGAAGCCGACTCGCGACCAGCCTTTGTATCTTGTTATAACAGAGACCTTGGGGCTTGATCCCGATCGTATGCCGGTATCAAAGGCGCCAAACTATGGCTGGGGTGGTGCTATGGGCCCTGCGCAGTTCATTCCTTCAACATGGGCTTGTTATGGTGGGTACATCAACACGAAGACGGGTGACTGTAATAATCGCGCCAGAAACTACGATTGGGAGACATTCTGGGCTGGTCCGTGGAAGTATGATGCTAGGGCTGACCGATTGCGCAATGTGCGTGGCAAACAAAGCCCTTCAAACCCGTGGGACAACCAAGATGCCTTCCTCGCAGCAGCTATTCTTATGAAAGACAATGGAGCGGATGCGGGCACGCTCTACGCGGAGCGATTGGCAGCATTGCGGTACTTTGCGGGGTGGTCCAACGCCACAAATCCAGCCTATGCATTCTATGGTGATGGTGTGATGGGCCATGCAGCCTACTATCAAGACCAGATTGATATTTTGAAGAGTCTGAGCGACTAAAAGGCACTTGCCAGGCTATTGCTGTTCTGGTATTGTGTTGCGACATATGAAAACAGATATTCACCCAAAGAACTACCGACAGGTGATTTTTGAAGACGCAACAAGCGGTGAGCGTTTTCTCATTGGCTCAACAATTGACGCAGAGGAAACGGGAACATGGACTGACAAAAAGGAGTATCCGTTGGTCAAGGTTGAAATTTCTTCAGCTTCTCACCCGTTCTACACAGGCAAGGAAACAACCATCGATACAGCTGGCCGTGTAGAGAAGTTCAAGCGCCGAATGGCTGCTGCACAGAACAAGAAGTAACGAAAACCGTTTTTCCGTACAAGCCGTCCGTAGTGGACGGTTTTGACGTACACTGGAGTATATGGATATCACACCCTACAAAGAGAACCAAAAAACACAGTTTCTAGCCGCTGAGTATGAGCGGCTTGAGGCGCATGCACAGGAGGTGCGTGAGCTTGCAAGTAATGACCCCGACATGAAAGAGCTTGCAGACGAAGACCTTAAAAGTATTACCTCACAGCAGGAGGCGCTGATTGCTCAGATGGATGGCATACTCACGCAAGAAGCAGAAGAAGAGAAGTATCCAAACGAGATAGTCCTTGAAGTACGAGCAGGTGCTGGTGGCGACGAAGCGGCGCTGTTTGCTGCTGATTTGGCCAACATGTACCGCGCATACGGCGAGCGTGAAGGATGGAGCTCTAAGACCCTGTCTGAGTCCATTAGCAACCTTGGTGGTTACAAGGAGGCTTCATTTGAAATGCGTGGAAAGGATATCTACCGAAAGCTTCGTTTTGAAACTGGTGTCCACCGTGTACAGCGAATCCCGGAAACAGAGAAGTCGGGACGTATTCATACATCAACCGCATCAGTGGCCATACTTCCAATACGCAAGAAGGTCACAGTGGAGATTAACCCAGCTGATATAGATATGGAGTTCTCACGCTCAGGTGGTGCAGGTGGGCAAAACGTCAATAAGGTTGAGACAGCTGTGCGGCTCATACACAAGCCAACAGGCATTGATGTGCGCTGCACGAGCGAGCGCAAGCAGGAATCGAACCGCGAGAAGGCAATGCAAATACTCTCGGCAAAACTACAGGAGCTTGAGGAGGAAAAAGAGGCCCAAAAGTACGCAAGCGAGCGAAAGGGGCAAATAGGCACCGGTGACAGAAGTGAGAAGATACGTACCTACAACATCCTACAAGATAGGGTGACTGACCACCGCATAAAGGAGAGCTGGCACAATATCGAAGGTATCCTTGCCGGTGATATCGCTCAGATACTCGAAGCGGTCGAAGAAGCAAGCCAAAATAGCGAAAAATAAGCCAAAACCCTTTTGACATTCAGAAGATATCTGGTACACTCTCATCCACTATATGAATACAGCAACAGAAGCAACAAGTGAGGCAGTTGAGCGCATGTTTACAGCAGGCGCACACTTCGGCTTGGCCAAGGCCCGCCGACACCCTTCGGTCAGGAACTACCTGTTCGGCCTCAAGCAGCAGACCGACATCTTTGATCTTGAAAAGACCGAAGAGGCACTTGAAAAGGCTAAAGCATACGCTAAAAAGCTCGGTGAAGAGCGCAAGAACCTAATGTTTGTTGGCGGAAAGCCAGAGAGTCATCGCATCGTTCGTGACGCAGCGACTCGTGTTGATGCACCGTTCGTTATCGGTCGCTGGATAGGAGGCTCCATCACTAACTTTGTTGAGATAAAGAAGCGCGTGAACAAGCTCCAGAAGCTTCTTTCAGACAGGGACTCTGGTGCACTTTCAAAGTACACTAAGCTTGAACGTCTTCACATCGACCGTGAAATAGAAAAACTTGAAGGTATGTACGAAGGTCTCATCGGCCTTGGCGACAAGTTGCCGGATGCACTCTTCGTTATCGACCCACGCCGTGAAGCAATTGCTGTGAAGGAGGCAATGACACGCAAGATACCTGTCATTGCTCTTGCAAGCTCAGATTGTGATTTGTCAGTCACGGATTACCCTATCCCTGCGAACGATTCTGCAAAACGTTCGATAGAATACTTTGTTGGTGAGATTGCTGCCGCATACGAGGAAGGTCGCAAGGCTGCACCAATGCAGAAAACGGGCACAACAAAGTAGCGCCCCATTCGTACACCTCGTATAATGGTGTGCGTATCTTTTATTATCCTAAATGATAATTGGTTAGTACTATGGCAATTACCACAGATGAAATTAAGGCACTACGTGAGCGAACAGGTCTCTCAGTTATGGATTGTAAGAATGCTCTCGAGCAGACTGACGGCGACATGGAGAAGGCAATCATTGCACTTCGCAAGAAATCAAGCGCTGCAGCTGCAAAGAAGTCCGAGCGCACACTCGGGGCAGGTATTGTCCAGGCATATGTACATGCTTCTAAGGATGTAGGCGCTATGGTGCTTCTTTCGTGCGAAACAGATTTCGTTGCCAAGAACGAAGAGTTTATACAGCTCGCACATGATATTGCGATGCACGCTACGGCCACGAATCCACAGTTCATCTCCCGTGATGAAGTGAAAGAGGATGATATTGCCAAGGCAAAGCAGTTGTTCGAAGAGGAGGCTAAGGACAAGCCTGAGGACAAGCGCGAGGCTATCGTTGAAGGCAAGCTCAACTCATACCTCAAGGAGCAGGTCCTTCTTGAACAGCCGTACATCAAGGACCCAGAGCATACCATTCAAGATCTCGTAGAGCAGGCAACACAGAAGTTTGGTGAGCGAACAGAGATTACAGAGTGCAAGCGCATAAGCGTTCGTTAGTTCAGTAAAAAATCGTCATGGGTGCAACCCTTGCAGTATCAAGCACATTACTTGTTCTCATACTAGTCGTGCGACACCTTGAGGAGCGACGCCGTGCTCGCTTTGCAGCAGAGATACGTGCCAAACTTGACGAGCTAACTGTGCGTCTATCCCACGCACTTCGCGAGAAGGGTGCCATATTTCTTGAGTATCTTCATAAGGATGTATTCCTAAAGGGGCTTCATATGCTGACATATGTTGCCCTTTTGCTTGTGCGCGCAGTAGAGCGACGTTTGGATAAGGGTACTCGGTTCCTGAGGAGTTTCAGGAAGCATTCTAAGCGTGGAACAAAGCGCCATGCGTGGCATAAGATACGTCGGGAAGAAGACGTGCAAAACGAGACTGAATAGGGTACCGTAGTGGGTAGCAATAAGCCGAAGTAGCTCAGTTGGTAGAGCAACCGCCTTGTAAGCGGTAGGTCGCGAGTTCGAATCTCGCCTTCGGCTCCAAAATGGCAAGAGAATGGAGTGGGAAGAAGGTTGCAGCAACCGCCTTGGCTTATGTAATAAGTTGGGTAGGTCGCAAGTTCAAACCGCCTTCGGCTCCAAAACGGCAAGAGAATGGAGTGGATGGCAAGAGAATGGAATGGACAAGAGTACATTTGAAGAAAAAGTAAGGGACGTAGTGCACTAGTGCCGCTACGTTTTCTTTCTCTTCGAGATTTGTATGAGCAGAACCCAAACACATTCATACGCGCAATCACCATACTTTAGTGTGGCACATGCACGCGACCTGTCAGGTAAGGACAAGGTGCTCTACCGAATGTTTGAGTTTGTACCAGCTATTATCTCCTGGGGTACGATTATAACGATTGTACTTCTCTCCATATACAATCCAACGCTAGCTGCATACCTCATCATTGCATTTGACCTTTACTGGCTTCTCAAGACCTTCTACCTTTCAATGCACCAACGTCATAACTGGCGACGCTTGCGGCACAATATGCAGGTTGATTGGCACGAGATGACAGACCATTTGAAGTATGAGCACATTTATCACTTTGTCATACTTCCGTACTACAAGGAGCCAGAGCAAATCGTAGAAGCCGCCGTGCAGTCCATTCGTGACGCTGATTATGACAAGGAGCGACTTATAGTCACGCTCGCTGCAGAGGAGCGTGCTGGTGAGGAGGCGATTGATATTGCAAAGAAGCTAACAGAAAAGTACAAGGATGATTTTGGACACATTATCTACACCGTGCATCCAAAGGATTTACCTGGCGAAATAAAAGGGAAAGGACCAAATATTACATACGCCGCCGAGCAAACAAAACGGCAAGTGGTCAATAAACAGCATCTTCCGTACGAAGACATTATCGTATCTGCCTTCGACATTGATACCGTAATTCTGCCACAGTACTTCCTTTGTCTGACCTGGTACTTCCTCACCGCAGAACATCCTCACAAGACATCGTTCCAACCAGTGCCGCTCTACAACAACAACATTTGGGATGCGCCGGCCATCTCACGAGTTGCTGCGTTTTCTAGCACATTTTGGCAGATGATACAGCAGGAGCGGGCGGAAAAGCTTACAACATTTTCATCACATGCAATATCGTTCAAAGCACTCAACGAGATAGGTTTCTGGCAGAAAAATATGATTAGCGATGACTCTCGTATCTTCTGGAACCTGTTCCTGGCCAACGACGGTGACTACAAAACGATGCCGATAAGCTACCCAGTATCTATGGACGCCACGACGGCACCGGGGATATGGCAGACGCTCAAGAATATCTACCAGCAACAGTTCCGTTGGTTATGGGGTGTTGAGAACGTTCCATACATGCTCTTTGGTTTTGTTAAGAACAAAGCGATACCACTTAAGAAGCGCATCTATCACACGATGGTGCAGCTTGAGGGTTGGTGGTCACTGGCCACTCACCCGCTCATTATCTTGTTGCTGGGATGGCTACCGCTTGTGCTCGGTGGAGAAGCCTTCCGTGATACCGTGCTCTCGTACAATTTGCCATATGTCACACGCAACTTGATGGTCGCAGCCATGCTTGGGCTCGTGCTTGCAGGCGCTATTGCGTTCTCGCTCATGCCGCGGCTTCCTGATGATCATCCGAAGCGAAGGAAGAAGTACTTTGCGGCTGGAGCACAGTGGCTGCTCGTGCCATTCACCATTGTTGTCTTTGGTGCTATACCAGGACTAATGGCACAAACAAAACTTGCAGCAGGTAAGTATCTTGGTGAGTTCTGGGTGACACCAAAAGAGAAGCGTAAAGAAACCAAGTAGTATGCGTCCGCTATCACATAATGTACGTCGTCGTGTTCTCTGGGTGCTTTTTGCGATATTCATTCTTGGAACACCACTTCTTATTGGGTATTCAAAAGGGTACAGACTCAATGATGCCCTAGGGCTTATTCAGACCGGTGGTGTGTACCTACACTCAGACATATCAAATACACTCGTCTTCTTAGATGACGAGTTTGTGGAGAACAATGGAGCATTTTTGCGCAACACACTCATCCAAGATTTGCTTCCCAATCGCTACTACAATCTTCGTGCGCAGCGTGACGGGTATCAGAGCTGGGTGAAGGTACTCTATGTCGAGCCAAATCTGGTGACTGAGGCTCGTGTGATGATGTTGCCGTCGGAGTTTGACTGGATAGAGGTGCCAGCAACAACAACACTTGCCGTTACGGAGGAGATTGAAGGTGCCACAAGTACGACAGGAACAACATCACCAGAAGTGGTGCCGAATCCTGAGTATGTGGATCTTGAGGAGTACTTTGCTGAAGATAAAGACCAGTTCGCTGTTGAAGTGGCAACTAGTGCCTATGCCTTCATACGTGGCAAGCGTGTAGCTACAACGACAACAGTCATCGAGATACAGTTCCCAGAATGGCTCAAGGATGTAGCAAGTACCACAAACCTCAAAGACAAAGAGATGGTACGAGAACGAGAGGGTATTGTTACATGGCTCGAGAATGGTGATGTGTTTGCTGTTTGGGCACGTCCTGAAGACCCAATACCGTACTTCTTCTGCGAGGCAGACCTTCCATGCAAGGAACAACTTTCAATCAATTGGTGGGAGGACATACTAAGATACGAGTTTTATCCGAACCGAAATGATGCAGTGCTTGTACTGAGTGAACGTGGTCTCTACGCCGTAGAGCTCGACAATCGTTCTCAAAGGAACATCCAGGTCATACTTGAAGAACCAAATCTCGACTTCCGTTTACAGGGTGACGGTACGGTCATCGTCTTTGATACTGAGAGCTACCGTATTACAAGCTGGTAGCAACCACTTTGAAAGGACGCGGTAGTATCGTATACTGCGAAAATATGAAAGGGCATCTACACCCGATTTCTACGGCGATATCGCGCATCAACGCGATATTCAATAAGCTTGGATTTGAGCTTGCTGAAGGACCGCTTATTGAAAGTGAGCACTACAACTTTGATGCATTGAATGTTCCACGTGATCATCCGGCACGTGACATGCAAGACACATTTTGGATTAAGGGAAAGGATGAAGCTGTTCTACGTACGCACACGAGCCCTGTACAGGTGCGCTATATGGAGAACCATAAGCCACCTATTCGAATCATCGTTCCTGGGCGCGCGTTTCGAAATGAGGCAACCGACGCCACGCATGAGGCTGCCTTCTATCAAGTTGAAGGTCTGTATATTGATGAGAACGTTTCTCTTTCACACCTTAAGGGTGTACTTGAGCACTTCTTTAGTGAATTCTATGGTCGCGAAATAACACTGCGCTTTCGCCCGGGATACTTCCCGTTTGTGGAACCTGGTGTTGAGGTGGATATGCTTCTCAAAAGAAAAGATGGCACAGAAAGTTGGGTCGAGGTGATGGGTGCTGGTATGGTACATCCAAACGTACTTCGTGCTGGTGGCATCGACCCGGACAAGTACACGGGTTTTGCGTTTGGCGGAGGTATTGAACGGCTCATCATGATAGGCACACAAGTTGACGACGTGCGCTTGTTCCACGACGGTGACCTTCGCTTTGTGCATCAGTTTTAGATTATGAAAGTCTCACGTAAATGGCTACAGACATACTTTGATGAGGAGCTACCGAGCGCTGAGGAGCTTGCTGAGATTTTCACGTTCCATGCGTTCGAGGTAGAGGGGGTAGAGCAAGTTGGTGACGATTGGGTTATTGACGTGGATGTACTTCCGAACCGCTCTTCAGACGCACTTTCGCATCGTGGCGTGGCACGCGACCTGGCAACATTACTTGGCAAGCCATTGAACCATGACCCGCTACGTGAAAATTTGCCTGCCTGGCCTGAAGCTCCAGACCTAGAGGTGGAAATTGAAGATAGGGCGCTGTGTCCACGGTATATGGGTGCTGTTGTACGTGGTGTAAAGATTGGCCCGTCACCAGACTGGCTCGTGGAGGCACTTGAGACACTCGGCCAGAAGTCTATCAACAATATCGTAGACGCCACGAACTATGTCATGCTCAATACTGGTCAGCCGTTGCACGCATTTGATCTTTCACTACTTGAACACGACGATGATGGTGTTCGACGCATCAAGGTACGCCTTGCTAAAGAGAATGAGAAGATAACAACACTTACCGGCGAGTCCTATGACCTCGCACCAACACATCAACTCATCGTGGACGGTAATGCAGACGCGCCACTTGCCATTGCCGGCATCAAGGGTGGAAAACGTGCTGAGATAACAGAGGGAACGGTAGATGTCATTTTGGAATCTGCAAACTTCAACTATGTGAGTGTGAGACTAGCATCACGTGAACTTAAACTTGCGACAGATGCCTCACTACGGTTCCAGAATGACCCGTCAGTACGCCTCCCAGCATTTGCAATGCGTGACCTCATCAAGCTTGTTGAAGAGGTGTCAGGCGGAAAGTTTGTTGGCGTTGTTGATGCTTACGAACGAAGGAGTGAGTACGAACCCATTGACGTAACACTCACCGAAATAAACACCGTCCTTGGCACAACACTATCAATTGATGATGTTGAGAAGATACTTGTCCGCCTAGAGTGGGAGTTCTCACTTGATGGTGAGGAGTTTGCTGTCACGAGTCCGTGGGAGCGTACCGATATCAATATCAAGGAGGACGTCATCGAAGAGATTGGTCGCATTTATGGCTACCGAGACCTTACTGGTACACTTCCTTCACTTCCATATGAGCCAGCTGTGGTGAATAAGAACCAATACTACACAGACAAGCTGAGAGAATTGCTGGCAGATGCAGGATACTCTGAGGTCATTACATACACACTCCAGGACAAAGGTGAGGTTGAGATAGTAAATCCGCTAGCGTCGGATAAGGCGTTTATGCGCATGTCGCTGAAGCAGGGCATTGGCAAGGCACTAGACCAGAACGCACAAAATGGGCCACTACTAGGGCTCGATGCAGTAAAAATATTTGAGATAGGCACTGTCTTTAACAAGAAGGGCGAACGACTATCCCTTGGTGTTGGCTATCGACCACTCGTAGGCAAGCAAGGCAAAGCAGACAATGCACTCCTTGAGGATGTACGTGCTGCTATTACAGCTATTGGTGGCAAGGCGGATGTAAAGGTAGAGAACGGTGTCGTTGAAGTGATACTTGATAACATTATCGACCTCTTACCTGAGCCAGATCACTATGACACACCGCTTCCATGGGATGTTGATGCACGTTACACTCGATGGTCACAGTACCCATTCGTGCTGCGAGACATCGCCGTGTGGGTGCCAAAGGAGATAGCAGCTGAGGCTGTAGTAGATATCATCAAAGAGCAAGCAGGCGGTCTCTTAATCCGCGAAGAGCAGTTTGATACGTTCGAGAAGGATGAGCGCGTTAGCTATGCGTGGCACCTTGTCTTCCAGGCCGACGACAGGACCCTCACTGATGCTGAAGTGAACGAACGCATGCAGGCTGTCACAGACGCCCTGAACGTAAAAGAAGGCTGGGACGTGCGCTAGAATAGCCCACAACCACTAGTGCCGTTGAAAAACACCACCGTGATACAATGGTGGTATGAAGGCTGCTGCACAGCAGGGTTTTAGTAGACGCCAAAAGTTCGGCATTGTACTTGGTGTTGTGATTGTCGGTACCATTATTGCGACATGGGGCAGTTGGGGCTTAGTGAGGTTGTTTGCAGCGACGACCAACCTTGACCCAAATGCTGACTACAACACCATAGGGACCATCACTCTGACAACATGTGGTAACTCCAATGTGTACTCTTGTGTGGATGAAGGTACACGGCAACCGACTGCACCCTCAACATCAGGTGACTACTTTACACTTGATAATGCAGAAGAAGTTACTCTTGACCTAAGCACTGAAACCGTCACCTCTGCTTCGCAGGTTGATGTCTGGGTCTACCATATACAGAACAAGTCTAACATGAGTATTGATATCGGTTTGTACGACCACTCAATGACCCAAATAGGCGCAACAACCACGTTCGCCACTAGAGCTAGCGCGACCTGGGACACGGTGAGTTTCACGAGCCTTTCGTTGACGCAAACACAAGTTAATGGGCTCAAAATACACCTACGAGGTTATAAGCGAGGTGGTTCGTCAGCCCTGGACTCCGACGTGTTTGCTGCTTATGCCGTACTTACCTACACAGGTGGTGACACAAGCGCACCTACACCTAACCCTCCATACTTCAGCACCCCGCCGGATGATGCGAGTGCATCTAGTATTGATATGACGTCAGTAACAGTCACCGACCCGACAACACCCGTGAACTACTACTTCACGAATGATAATAGTGGCTGTACGACTAACCATGATGGTACCGGCGGTACCGATTCTGGATGGCAGTCTGGAACCTCATACACTGATTCAGGTCTGCAGCCGAACAAGTGTTATGGATACACAATTACTGCAAGAGACGGTCTAACACCAACACCAAACACTGGCTCTGAGTCAACAGCGTCCACTACCTACACGGCCGCGAATGTGCCAGGAACACCATCGCTCGGTGCTGCAACAGTGTCTACCCTCGACCTTACGAACAACGAAAACAGTAACCCTTCAACCAACCCAACAACATATTTTGCGGTGCAGGTGACGAACACTGACCCAACTGATGGCACATGGGATGGTGAGTGGGTTGATGGTAGTGGTGATCCATCAGCGAGTGAGGTCTGGCTCACTGATGCACAACTCGATGCGCTTACTCTCACAGGACTTACCTGTAATACACAGTATGATGTGCAGGTGAAGGCACGTAATGCTGACAATGAAGAAACATCACTGTCCTCCGCTGGCTCTGGGACAACATCAGTCTGTCCGGACACGACACCGCCAACACCTAACCCGCCATACTTCACCACAGCACCAGATAATGTTGATAATGAGAGTATTGATATGATATCTGTTACGACTACTGACGCATCATCAACACCTGTTCAGTACAGCTTTGTAGTCAATAACACGAACTGTGGCGCCGATGCTGGTACCGGTGGTACTGATTCTGGGTGGCAAGCAGGTACCTCGTATACAGACTCAGGTTTGCAGCCGAACCAGTGTTATGGCTATACGGTCCAGAGCCGCGACGCCTTGGCGAACGCTGGTTCAGTTTCGACCGCATCAACAACGTACACGGACGCGAACGTGCCAGGAACACCAGCCTTAAGTAATGCAACAGTGAGTACGCTTGATTTAAACAACACCGAAAACAGCAACCCGGCGAGCAACCCAACAACCTATTTTGCCGCTCAAGTTGTTACAACCAATCCTACAGACGCCACATGGCTCAATCAGTGGATTAATGGGAGTGGTAACCCATCTGCAAGCGAAGTATGGCAAACTGATGCTGCGCTGGATGCTATGACCATAAACGGACTCAATAGCGCTACACAGTATTGTGTGCAGATAAAGGCCCGCAACGAGGACTCAGAAGAGACAAGCATGTCGGCATCTGGGTGTTTGTATACTTCGGGAGCAACGCTTGAGCCGTCACTCATTTTGCAGGGAGGAGTACGTCTCTTGCCTGGAGTACGATTCGTGCAATAGGAAAACGCCACCTTCCTTGGGGTGGCGTTTTAGTTGTGTGATAGGATCAGGTTCGCGAGTGTAGGTTGCAATTCGCGGAGCCAGCGTGCGTGGTTTCGGTTAAACTCCACATTGTTTTCTACAAGTTCTGCGACGGGTGCGAGCCATACTTCAATATCAGGCTCAACAAACCACGTGTGTCGTTCTGGATGAGGATGGTACCGCTTAACTTCATTCATGACGAAATCGTAGTCGAGTACGGCTCCAAACATATGCACATCGTACGGTCCTCGCTGCGAGCGGGCCTGTACCGTGCCGTAATCCTGTAAGGTTACGTTCCGTGCGTATGCAATATCAATGCCGGTCTCTTCCAGTATCTCGCGCATCATCGTTTCGCGCGGGGTCTCCGGTTCATCTATGGCCATCTCACCAGTGCCGCCAGGGAACTTCCAGACGAGCGGTTCAGGCTTCCTGTGATCCTTAATGAGGATGACACAGGGTGTGCAATGCTTTTTTGCATCATTCACTTGTAGGAAACACAGTGCGATATTGTCTGTGTTCACTCATGTATCTCCTCTGTTACAAACTAGGGCTATGTTAACACATTATTAGCTCTTGTCAATGACTACAGAGACCTGCAAAACTAAGCGAAATATGGTAAAATAGCCTTACGTCACAAGGCGTTTTTTGTTTGTATGCCTGCCAAGAAAACAGCTTCAAAAACCAAAAAAGGAGGGTACGGCGCAGATGCTATCACTGTGCTCGAGGGTCTTGAGCCCGTGCGTAAGCGCCCGGGCATGTACATTGGTACAACTGGCCCTGATGGACTCCACCACTTGATATGGGAGGTTTTTGACAATGGACGCGATGAGGCAATGAGTGGCTTTGCTGATGATATCGAGGTGACATTGCTACCAAATAATCAAATCCGCGTCGTTGATAATGGTCGTGGCATTCCAGTCGACAAGCATAAGCAGACAAAAGTCTCTGCATTGGAGACCATCATGACGACACTTCACGCCGGCGGTAAGTTCGGAGGTGATGGCTACAAGGTATCTGGCGGTCTCCACGGCGTTGGTGTGTCTGTTGTGAACGCACTCTCTAGCTACGCAAAGGCTGAGGTATACCGAGACGGAGGCTACTACATACAGGAGTACGCACGAGGTAAAAAGAAGGCTGCTGTTAAGAAGGTAGGCCCATCAAAACTTACCGGTACCATCATTACATTTGAACCAGACACAGAAATCTTTGGAGACTTACAGTTTGAGTGGAATAAGATAGTCTCGCATCTACGCCAACAAGCATACTTGGTAAAGAGTATGCGCCTGACTGTGCTCGATTTGCGCGAAGTAGATACCAACAAGCTCAAGCTTGATAAGGTTTTCTATGCACGTGATCTTGGTTTTGATGCACCATCAATGACCTTCTACTTTGAGGGTGGTCTACGGTCGCTCATTACGTTCTACAACCATCACCAGAAGCCGCTTCATAAGAACGTCTTTTACTGTGAGAAGCTAGACATTGACGAGAACGTGGTGTCCGTAGAAGTGGCACTGCAGTATGTTGACGATATCAGTTCACGCATCGTTACATTTGCAAACAATACCTACAACTCTGAAGGTGGTACTCATTTGACTGGTTTTAAGACAGCGTTGACCCGCACTATTAATAACTACGCTCGCAAGGCAAACCTCCTAAAGGAGAACGATGACAACTTCACCGGAGACGACGTGCTCGAAGGTCTCACGGCCGTGGTATCCGTCAAACTACGCGAAGTGCAGTTTGAGGGTCAGACGAAGGCAAAACTAGGCTCTGTGGAGGCACAGAGTGCCGTACAGACGGTGTTTAGTGATGAGTTTGGTGCATTCCTCGAGGAACATCCAGATGAAGCTAAATCCATCATCAATAAGTCAATTCTTGCACTGAAGGCTCGAAAGGCTGCTAAAGCTGCTAAGGACTCGGTTTTGAGAAAAGGTGCTCTTGATGGAATGACGCTTCCAGGAAAACTTGCAGACTGCCAGACACGCCGCGCGGATGAATCAGAACTTTTCATTGTGGAGGGAGATTCCGCTGGCGGTTCTGCCAAGATGGGTCGTGATAGGCGCACACAGGCGATACTGCCGCTTCGTGGAAAGATTTTGAATGTTGAGCGAGCACGCCTCGATCGTATGCTTGCGAGTGCTGAGATTAAGGCACTTGTTGTCGCGCTTGGTACAGCTATTGGTGATGTATTCAATCTTGAGAAGCTTCGCTACCACAAGATAATTATTGCCACAGACGCCGATGTAGATGGTGCGCACATTCGTACGCTTTTGCTTACACTATTCTTCCGTCACTTCTTGCCCGTTATTGAAGGTGGCTACCTCTACATCGCACAACCTCCACTCTACAAGATTTCTAAGGGTAAAGAGTCGCATTACGCATACATTGAAGAGGAGAAGGTACAGATACTCAAAGATATGGGTGTAGCTGACGAAGAAGCTCCAGCTGAGCCTGAAGAAGCAGAAGAAGGTGAAGAGAACGAAGAAGAGGAGAAGGCTACCAAGAAGAGCACTCGTGTCTCAATCCAGCGTTACAAGGGTCTTGGTGAAATGAATCCCGAAGAGCTTTGGGAGACTAGTATGAATCCTGAGAATCGTGTCCTCAAGCAAGTCACTATTGAAGATGCGGCTGAGGCAAACAAAGTATTTGAGACACTGATGGGCACTGACGTTGCTGCCCGCAAGTCCTTCATACAGTCAAACGCAAAGTTGGCCGAGCTTGATATCTAGCTCACCACTTCATACGTAGTATACGTAATAGAAAACACCGGCGAGTGCCGGTGTTTTCGTTTTGTGGTCAGGTTTTGTTACTCAACGTCAATCTCTATTTTTGCAGAGTCGATGTTGTTTGAAGCCTTATCTGCAGGGTCGGTTGGTACAACCTCAAGGTAGATAACACCTTCATTCTCTTCCAAGAGCTCGTCAAATGACAATGTGTACTCAACTTGCATACCTGGTGCTAGCGGTGCCTGCACTGGTGATACGTATCGGTACTCATCATCTCCTTCAATAGGCAGTTCAGCCTTGAAGGCCCAAGCACTTGAAGAGAGGCCACCACGGTTTGTTACGGTAAACTTCACCGCAGCCATCTCATCTGTTGGGATAGGTGATAGTTCGTAGAATGTATCCTTGCCGGCTACCTCAACAACTACACCAGTACCTTCGATGTTGATGACAAGATCAGCAGGACCGCTGTACTCTGTCACACGTCGTGTAACGGTACTAGCTGGAGCTGATGGTGTTGGGGCTGGTGCGCTAGCAACTGGCTGCGCCTCCTCTTCTACCGTGTCCTCGGATGCACTCTCGCTTTCTTCTGCAGGCTCCTCCGTAGCTACGATATCGGTATTAACTATGGTCACCAGTGTGGTGTCCGTTAGTTCGCCCGACTTGATTGTAAGCTCTACATCCGCAAAGCGGCTTTCGTCGCTTGTTGGAAGAACTTCAATAGAAGCACTGTCTACTGGGTGGTAGATACCACAGGCCAGTGGAGCCCATGCTTCGCCTTCGCGTACTTCAAGTGAGACGGTGCTGTCACAGGAGTAACTAAATGCATAGTCCTTTTCGCCATCACCCATCTGTGCCCAAGCTATCTCTGTTGGTTCGCCAACGGCGAAGGTACGAGCTTCGAGCTCAAACACGATGTCATCCTCTGGCGCTTCTCCAAAGACACCACGAACGGCTGACACTGCAGCGCTGATACTGTCACCTGCGTTTGGTACCAGGCGAATTCCCTGAACCACTACCCATGTAGCGAGCACAAGCACTGCTACCAAACCAATAATCGCCAAGATGCGAAGAAGCTTGGATGCAATACGTTCACTACGCTCTATTTGCTTATCATTCATACTAATATTGTTACCTTTGAAATAAGGGAGCAGGGGACAATTAAGTAATACCTGACCACTGCTTAGCTCATTTCTATCATAAACTTCATTATATGCAACTATATACCATATAATACACAGGCCGTCAATAGCTACACATTAGGTAACTTGACAGCGTAGTATATATATGCTATTGTACTGTCACAATATGGCTATGAACAGCGGTATTATCGAACTGCATAACGGGGCCGCAGAGCCCATCTCAGTACGTCAAGCACAAGATGTGATTGACGGCGTTCTTGTTGAAAGCAATGAGCGTGATCTTATGTACGATGTCCCTGCAGTAGTAAACCTTGAACAGGATAGCGTAACGATTGACCTTGATGCCATCGATGATGATGTTGAAGAAGAACTTGCGCATGCAAGAATCATGCATGATGTACATGTGACGACCACCACCATCACACTTGAGGAACTGTTGTTTAAGAATGAGGATGTGAACCGCGCTTTTGAAAAGGCTACTTCAGTTCTGGCACAAAGCACAGGGTATGTGCTTGCGCGTCTTGCGACCTTCATCATATGGCTAGACACCGTCTCTGAGCGCATTCTCTACTTCTGGGTTCACGCCGGCAGTATTGCAGATGCATACGCCAAGCGTAAGCTCGTTGCAAAGGTTCCTGTGAAGAAGATACAGGTGAGCAAGGTGGTAGAACCACAGGAAACACCTATAACCCATGTGCCAGTACGATACGTGACAAGTGTACCTATGAGCAACAGGGAGGTCCAGACACCACGGCTTGCAGTATTCAAGCTAGCTATGGTGCTTCTGTATCGAGATATTCGCCACGGACGCAGGCTCGGATAAATTGACAGATAAGCAAATAGCTGCTATAATATTATTAGGTATACTCATGTGCCAACATGACTAGGAACGACTACAGTACGACAGACGAGGGCACACTCCATACAAAACGGGGTTTTTTGCTCTATACCGTATTTTCGTTCGTACTTCTTGCCGGCTTTCTGTGGACTATCGATTTTGTTCCTGAGCTACGTGTTGAGGACAAGGTTGAGGTTCCAACTATTGTTGTGACGACACAGGAACCTACACAAGAAGAGATTGAGGATATTGAAGAAGAAACAGCATCTCATACAGTAACAGTACCCCGAGAGGAACCTGTTACACATGTTGCCACAGGGTCTCAAGTACCAATTAGGATTGTCATAGAACGCATAGGTGTTGATACACCTGTTCTCTCACCAGCAAGCACGGACATTGATGTGCTTGATCGAGCGCTTCTTTCAGGCGCCGTGCTCTATCCTGGATCAGGTGAGGCAGGTGAGAATGCGAACATGCTCATCTTTGGGCATTCAAGCTACCTACCAGTGGTGAACAATCAGGCGTTTAAGGCATTCAATGAACTCTCAAAACTTAGTGACGGCGACATAGTACACGTCTACTCTGAATCGCATACGTACAGCTATCGTATCAACGATGTCTGGCTTGCGCGTGCGGAGGAAACCGTCATTTCGTTTGAGGCGTCAGCGCCAACGCTTACGCTTGCCACCTGCAATACGTTCGGTGCCAAGCAGGAGCGCTGGATAGCAACAGCAGAGCTCCTTAGAACAGAACAATTATAAGCACTTGCATAGTTAGTAATTAAGCGTATACCGATACGTACATACTGAAATTAATCACATTATTACATCATTATGAACCGCATATATTCAAGTAACGCACGTAAGTACATCGCCCTTCTTAGCGGTGGTTTTGCCCTTGCGATGCTTACACTTTCAGCCCTCTTTGCATTTGAAGCTGCACCCGCACGCTTCGCAACAAATGAGGCACTCGCATGGCACTGTGAGTCCATGACAGTAGAACAGGAGGGCTCAGACCCTTTTGAGCATCGTCTACAGTGGCAGTTCTCAGCAGATGAGGGCATCACCGTGACCATCGATGAGATTCCTGGCAAGTCTTGGCAAGGTGTCTCAGGTAATGCCCTTGTGCAGACACAGGAGCGCATGACCTATACTGCACGTGCCCATAAGGAGGGGAGCAACAACACGCAGACTTGTAGTGTTGTTGTTGAACCGCCGGTAGAGGAACAGGGTTGTGGCGAGGTCAACATGAACGTTGGCGGCGACGGATACAGCTGGCAGTGGCAGGCTTCTCATCAACTTGAGGGCTACCGTGTAGATTTTTGTGACGGTTCACATATAGAGCAGAATCAAACAAGCTGGAGCAAACAAGAACAGTTCCAGTACCAGAATCGAACCATCTCACGAGTTCAAGCGTATGGTGGTGCCTGTTCACACCAAATCGAGCATGATTGTGATTGTGACGAGCCCGAAGAGGAGCAGCACCAGCATGGCTGTGGTGAAGGTGGTGTGACCATCGACCACGACGGCTATGGCTGGCAGTGGCAGCACCAGCATAAGCTTGAGGGCTACACTGTACACTTCTGTGACGGTACCTCAGAACATGTAAGTGGTGGCCACCAGTGGCAGAATCAAGAGCAATTCCGCTACCAGCACCGACATGTTGTGCGTGTTGAAGCGCACGGCGGTGGCTGTGAGCACGAGCATCATCATGAGCATGAGTGTGGAGAGTGCGGTCACCAACATCAGCATGGCCACGATTGTGACCATGATTGTGATGGAGGCTGTGACAACGACTGTGGTGGTGGCCATCATGGCGGCTGTGATGATTGTCCTGACTGTCCAGAATGCCCAAAGTGTCCTGAATGTCCAGATTGTCCTCCAGTCTATGATCCATGGTGTGCACTTGGTGTAGATCCAAATCCTATTCAAGAAGGCGAATCAACAACACTCTGGTGGGACAGTAATGATGTATCAAGTGTAGATATTACCCACATCGGTACCGGTCTTGAGCCAGAAAGCTGGCGCACGGTATCACCTGAAGTTGGTGAGACTACGTACGATGGTACGTTCTACGCACTTGATGGCAGTACTCACTACTGTAGCTTCACAGTTACGGTCATTCCTCATGAGGAACCAGTCCCTAGCTGTGATATGTGGGCAGACCCAACAGTGATAGCAAGCGGAGAAGGCTCCAGTATTGGTTGGACATCTGCTAATGTTGACTCGGTAGTGTTTGACAATGGCATTAGCTCAACTGAGCTTTCTGGAAGCGAAACAGTGTATCCAACAGAGACAACACTATACACAGGTACATTCACGTACGATTGTGACAAGACCATTGAGTGTAGTATTGAGGTAACCGTTGAAGACGAGCCTCCGGTGCATGACCCATGGTGTGCACTTGGACTCAACTCGGACACTATTGAAGAAGGTGAATCAACCATTCTTTGGTGGGACAGTAATGATATTGAGAGTGTTGATATCACCAATATTGGAACAGGCCTTGAGGCTTCAAGCACACGAACCGTATCTCCAGGTGTTGGTACTACCGTATACGACGGTACGTTCTACGCAGTTGATGATACTGTTCACTACTGTAGCGCAACACTTACCGTTGTGCCGGAGCAGGAGGAACCACTTCCAACGTGTGACCTTTCAGCTTCACCAAACAAGCTTGGCATAGGCGGCGGAGATGTCACCCTCACATGGACAAGTGATAATGCAACTTCAGGCTCAATTTCACCAACTATCGGTGACCTTGATGATCTGAATGATAGTGAGGTTGTGAATGTACGTAGTAACACAACGTTCACCGGAACATTTACTGATGACCTTGAAAACACCGTTACGTGTAGTACGTACGTGAAGGTAGAAACTGGTGGCGGTGGTTCATGTCTGAACTGTGATGACGATGACGACGATGATGAAGAGGAGGAAGAAGAGCGAATCGACCCAACAATCCTCTTGTCACGCACAATCACGAAGGCTGGTGGCTTTATCACACTCGACCAAGTACCGTACACCGGTTTCGAGGCAGGCCCAGTCCTTACGACATTCTTCTGGCTAGCAGTTCTAGCAATTAGTGCCGGAATCGCATACGTACTCACACAAGTACGACCATTCGAACGATTTCAAATGGCTATGGCTCGACGTTATGCAGAGGCAGAGAACATCTACCGTCATCAGGAGCTCGAGCAGATAGCAGAACAGATGCGCGTGAGCCCGTCTATGGTAGCTGACGCTCCAGTTGCACTCGGCACAGACCATGATGACCACGTATCTCACATTGAGGAGGTGGCACATCGCGACAGTATCCTTCTGTCACCAGAGGCAGTACGACTCATTCAATCTGGTATTGCTCAGAGTGGTAAGGACGTTGAATTGTTCCTCACCAGCATCATTGAGGCAGCAAAGGCACAGTACCCACGAGAGGATGGTTGGATCCTTCTCTCAAAGGAACGTGCACTCGAACTACTTGGTGGAAAAGATTCACCAGCAAAGAACACCCCTGTAGCCGCGGCAGCTCAAGTAGCTGAAGCTCCAAAAGAAACTCCAATTCGCGTTGCACCAACAAAGATTAGTGCAGCTGCGGAAGCAGTACCTGAGGCAACTACCAATAGCGTTGCTCCAACAGAGAATGACGATGCAACAAACGCAGTTGTACCTAAGTTCGTAGAGTTGCTCGCAAACCTCGAGCAGAAGAAGGCGTTTGATCTTCTCCGAAAGATGACTGCACAAGGTATCAGCGTAAATGCATTTATTGGTCGTGTCGTCCGTGAGCTTGATGAGGTGTACAAGCATCGCATTGAAGGCAACCATAAGCCTGACAAGCAGCTTGCAGCTCTCACAGCAACATGGGCAGATGCAGACTTTGAGAAGGTGCTCGGTATCCTCGTTGAGTCAGTTGACTACAGCTACTCATCAGAGCGCGTAGGTGCTAAGGTAGCCCTTGCAAAGGTATTCGAGTACTTCGAAGCAAAGAAGTAACCAAACACTAACAACAAAACAAAAAGGCACCGCTCGGTGCCTTTTTGCTATCTAGGAAATCGATTACACAACTCTATTAGCAATGGCTTCTTTGAGGTGGGCAACAAGATTATCAATAGAAAGTTCCTTTGGTTCACCGTCACGGAACTCTAGCTTCACTGCGTTGGATTCAATTTCCTTATCACCGATGCAGACAAAGTTTGGAAGCTTCTCAAGTTTACACGCCCGAATTCGCTTACCAAGTGAATCATCTACAGAGTCGAGTTCGCTTCGTATACCGGCCGCAAGCAATGCCTCATGTACCTTCTTTGCATACTCCATATGGGCTTCGGCAATCGGAACGACGCGTACTTGTACTGGAGCCATCCAGAGAGGGAAGGCACCTGCGTAATGCTCAATAAGGAATGCGAATGTGCGTTCCAATGATCCAATAGCAGAGCGATGCACCATTACCGGACGTTTCTTAGTGCCATCCTCTGCAACGTACTCAATGTTGAACTTCTCCGGTAAGAGAAAGTCCATTTGTGCAGTAAATAGCGTGTCTTCCTTGCCGTTCACATTACGTGCCTGAACATCGAGTTTGGGGCCATAGAATGCAGCTTCATCTTCTGCCTCAACATAATTTAGGCCAAGCTCATCGAGTGCTTCGCGCATCATTGTCTCTGCATTGTTCCAAAGGTCATCGTCAGGGTAGTACTTTTCTTTGTTTTCAGGGTCTCGCTTTGAGAAGCGATACGTAACAACATCACGCAGTCCAATACCGGTCATACACTCCTCTATCATCCGACAGACGTTCTTGAACTCCTCTTTGACTCCTTCTGGTGCAACAAAGATATGTGCATCTGTGAGTTGGAACTTACGAACGCGTATCATCCCCATCAGTTCACCTGACTTTTCGTAGCGGTTATAGTCTGCAACCTCAGCGTAGCGTACCGGAAGGTCTTTGTAGCTAATTGGTGCACGTTGTAGCAACTTGATGTGATGCGGGCAGGCCATCGGTCGAAGGTAGAACTGCTCATCATCCATCACAATAGGCGCATACATGTTCTCACTGTAGTGGTCCAGGTGCCCACTTGTTTTATAGAGCTTGCTACTTGCCAAATATGGGGTAGAGACATGTTCATAGCCATACTTTCTCTCAACCTCACGAGTAAACTCTTCGAGTGCAAACTTGATGGCTGTACCCTTTGGGGTCCACATAGGAAGGCCCTTACCAACTTCTTCATCGATGTAAAACAGATCGAGCTCTCTACCGAGCTTCTTATGATCGCGCTTCTTTGCCTCTTCAACCATTGCTTCATACTCCTTGAGTGCTTCCTTGCTTTCAAATGCCAGACCATAGATGCGTGTAAGCATTGCATTCTTCTCATCACCTCTCCAGTAGGCGCCCGCAATGCGGTCGAGCTTGAATCCAAGATCTTTCAGCTCCTTGTTTGGAGCTTCGGAGTGTCCACCACGACAAAGGTCCGTAAACTCCGCCTCCTCAACTGTTGCTCCTGCATCGCTTGCTGTTGAGTGATACAGAGTAAGCTTCTCGCCTCGCTCGACTATTTCGTCTATGAGCTCACTTTTGTATGGATTACCTTCGAACACTTCTTTGGCGCGCTTCTCCGATACTTCTTCACCCTGAATGGTGTCCCATTTCTTCAAGAGCTCGCGCATCTTCTGCTCGATTTTTGCGAGGTCTTGCTCACCCGGCTTATCACCACCTTCAAAGTCAAAATCGTAGTAGAACCCATTATCAATGGCTGGCCCTAGTGTCGGCTTCGCGTGCGGGTAGAGCTCTCGTACAGCTGCCGCAAGCAGATGGGAAAGCGTGTGGCGCAAATGATTTAGCTGTTCAATATCCATACAATACTGTTAGTTGCTTACAAATAACGACAATGACCCCGTGGCGGGGTCTTTCTACAACGACACCCGCCGAAGGCAGTTATCATGTCGTTGTTGTGGTGGTAGTCACCATAGCCCAAATGGTAGCGCGCCCATTGGTGCTTGTAAAGCGAAGGCCCCGCGTTAGCGGGGCCATACTGGCTAGGTGGAGCTACCTACTCATCGCCAGTTCAGTTACAGGTATATTTGTTTGTCTTTCTTCTTCAAAAGAGCACTTTTTTGCGAACTTTTCACGAACTACCTTCTCAATCGTTGCACGGGCGCGGCTGTACTCACCAAGACTGGATGAGGCCAAGCCTTTGGCTAGGTCTATCCACCCATGTGGTACGACAACACCTGTGATGCTACTCGCATCATCTAGATGTTTTCGGGCCCATGCAGAGAAGCTGTCCATATCACCACCATGGTCCAAACATGCTTTCCATTCACGACCGATATGGTGCAAGGCTACTTCGACAAGCGCTACCGTGACGTGGCTACAGAGCAATTGTGTGTTGCCCGGCTCAAACGTTTTGCATCCGGCATGCTCGACACCTGCGCAATGGAATTGTTCTCCCACCACCTGCAAACGTTGCATATCGTACTGCGTTAGACGTGTGAGTGCGTCGTCAAAACTGGCAACATTGTCCTCCATATAGAATCGGTCAATGCTAACCGGAATGCCCGCCAGTCGACAGAGTGCTTCCATAAGCTCTACCTGCCTACTATTCCATTCCATACAAATACCTCCTTCTCGTTATTCGTCCGCGGACTACTATACTGCAAAAACCATTACTAGACAATACTTGCACAAAATGGCAAGTGACCGCATCATGGTGTGTATGAAGTATATAAAACACGCATGGTTTGCCGTTGCACTTGTAATGCTAACATTTGGTTTTGCAGTGTGGGCGGCTCCAGTACATACAGACAGCGATCAAGTACGTTGGGGTAGTTTTGTCGAAACACTCATCGACTACGGCATCATCCCTGAGCATATGGCGAACAAGGCACGGGAAGTTCTAGGACTCGTGGAGCGTCTGGAAGTGCAAGAACAGTCACAAGAAGGCCCAATGAATGCCGATAAGGTAAGTGTTCGTGCTAGTCAGCTCATTAATGTAGGTAATCTTACATTCGAGTACGGTGAAGATGTTAAAGGTTTATTGCTTTTAGTAAAGAACGAGAGTGAAGCTGATATCGACCTTGAAGCGAAGCGTGGCTGCCAAGTAATCTATCGTGTATACAATGCAGACGGTAACGAATTATATGACAGCAGCTCAGAAAGTAAGTGCGACACCGAAGAAAAGGTGGTGTATAAACTAACATCAAACAACACTCG
>Ga0180435_10000894_pt1 | contig 31472 bp, 48 predicted proteins | sample SS_ome_3_FD_132467 | JGI IMG/M metagenome (GOLD analysis project Ga0180435, IMG submission 132467) | Hypersaline lake sediment archaeal communities from the Salton Sea, California, USA - SS_3_S_1 metaG | ecosystem: Environmental > Aquatic > Non-marine Saline and Alkaline > Hypersaline >... | reverse complement strand
TTGCTGATGAATATATTGTGTCCAGGAGACAAAAATGGTTAATAAACCAGCAATTGTTAAACATAAGAAATCAATGCTTACAAGGTCGATTCTAACAGCATTGTTTTTGAGCACCACTGCTTCGGCAGAGTGTATTATGCAGGAGAAGTCTGTTAATACATTCAACGGAAGTGTTGATGCTATCGACAATATCAAACGTGACATTGTCCCTAGTGGCAATGAACTCAAATGTACTGTCCGTTTTCGTGCAAAAGTTAACAACGAATGGCATACTGCCGTTGGTGAGCATTCTTATACATACGGATCACAACAAGGTTGTGGCGTAGCTATGCAAAAAGCAGAGCAGGATTTATTATCACGCCTAGCTAACAATCATATTCAATCTCAACAAATTATGGTATGTCATGATGATGATTCACAAATGAATTTACATCAGACTGATATTGGTACTGTAGGTAATTTGTCGCAGTATCGTCCTCATCCAAACTATCCTGAATCATTTGGTTATAATGGTACCGAGTGTAGATGGTTTTTGGATTCGGAATTTGTTGAAAAAGATATCTTGACATATGAAGGAATTATCTGTAAAATAGGTAATAGTAATCAATGGTCTGTAATTGATAAATTTTAAGGAATAGACATGAAAATATTCACAGGATTTTTGGGCGGCATGTTGTTGGGTTATTTACTCGGTATTGGAGTAATTGAGATTTCAGTTAACGAGCATAAACTTAAAGATGCTCAAGATTGGACAGCAGAAGCCGCAAGTAATGTTAAAGATAGCGCGGTTGAATTATCGCAGGAGATAAAACAATGAAGACACGAATTTTAAAACTTGTTGGGATTGCTGTTATTGGTGTAACCCTTACAGCATGTGGTGGTAATGCATTGCAGAAAAGCGTAGAAGCAGATCGCGAATACCGCGAGGACCTTGCTGAAGATACGCTAGACGATGCACCAAATTGGTTCCTCGAGCCAGAGAAATCAACCATTGATGTTATCCATACGTCCGGCACTGGTGTTAGTTCGAGTTTGAGCATGGCGCGCAATAAAGCAATACTTGATGCACAGAATCAACTTGCTGATCAGATTGATGCATTGGTTAGTTCAATGACCAAGCAGGCTAACAACGATAACGAACTTGGCGCATCAACAGGTATGACCAACCAAGTTATTAAGAAGGTAGTTGCTGAAGTTTCTACCGCAGGTTATGTTGTTGAAGAAGCCGAAGCAATGCGCGAAGGCACACGATATAGAGTTTATGTGCAGCTAGGTTATCCTGTAGGCGAAGCCAATAAAATGGCTATTTGGAATGCTCAGCGCAAGATGCAACGAGCTCAAATGGATATGATGAAAAACGATTTCAACGAACTTAATCAAGAAATCGAGTATCATAGAAACCAGTAATTGTTTCACCTTTTGTTTGAAGTTTTAGCCGGCTTAACCGTCGGCTTTTTTTTGGGTTAAAAATCGAAGTCGTTTTTAACTGGACTCACTTTCTTTCTAACCCATTTATCTAAACTAACAAGTTCATCCCACCACATTGCAACAAACACAGCAACGTTAATTGGTATGTAGATATAAAAAATTGCTGTCATCATTTGTTCTTCTTGATTATAAAACCTAGCATCAAAAAAGATTTGTTTCAGTGGATCATCTTCTGATACTGTTTCCTTAATAAGTGAAACAAGTTCGTGAATATAAACTGAATTAATAATAGCAGAGTAGAAGTTATACCAAACAGCAGTACCTACCGCAACAGATAAAAATACTCTAGGCAATGCTTTGAGTTTTTTATAATTGTCTGTAAATGCTGTACCAATTGCAGTTGTAACAATAATAGTATAGAACATCCATATTGAACTACGTTGGCCCAATGCTTGATTTAATAAGGTTAATAAGTCATCCATAATCATATTTATGGTATTGCTTTTATATTATCTTTCTGTTAATATACTAAATACTTGAGTGAAATGCTTGGTTTTTATATAGGAGAGAATTTAATGAGTTTAGAAAGAGATGGTGATGGTTTCTTAGTTGATATGAATAGCTGGAACCGTGACGTAATGTTTGAAATGGCAGCAGAAGACGGCTTCGAAATTACAGAAGAAGTTGAAGGCTACATTAACAAAGCACGTGAAATGTATGATGAAACACAAATGGTTCCTCGCATACGTGACTTTGGTAAAGCATTGGGTATGGATCGTAAAGCAAAAGCATTGTATGAAGTTTTTGAATCGGGCCCGATGAAAAAGATTGCTAAGTATGGTGGTCTTCCAAAACCAACAGGGTGCGTGTAATGAATATCACAGAAGCAGCATTTGATCGTATTACGAAAGTATTAGAACAAGAAGATATTCCGGACGGTGCTAGTCTAAGAGTTTACATTCAAGGCGGTGGTTGTTCAGGATTTAACTACGGTTTCACAATTTCAGAATCTGTAGAAGATGATGACATGGTCTTTAATAAAGGCGATACAAAGGTAGTCATTGATCCAATGTCACTTATGTATCTTGAAGGTGCAACCTTAGATTTCCAAATAGGCTTACAAGGTGAGAATTTTGTATTCAACAACCCTAATGCAGTTACAAAATGCGGATGCGGAAGTTCATTTGGTGTATAAACCATATGCATTATTATATACGCATATTATTTAGCTGTTGGATTTATAAATATATTGTAACAAGGAGATTACAATGTATATTAAAGAAACTAAAGAAACAAATCAATATTTTTCTGAAAAGCGCGGTACTTACACCCGCAGTAAAACCATTTATCATTTTAAATGTGACTCATGCGGAAAGGAATTTACTCGACCAAAAAATGGTAAATTGAATATGAATGCAAATCATTTATGTCAAACTTGTAATACCCCGGATAATAAACAAAAGTTATCAGTTCAATCTAAGTTAAAAAATTCGGAAATTAGAGGAACTAAGTTTGATCGAGGTTACAAGGAAGTTTGGGTAGGTGATGATTATCCATACAGAGATACTAGATGGGTTAGAGAACATATTAAGGTAATGGAAGAACATATTGAATCAAAAATTCCTAAAGGCTATGTAGTTCATCATATTGACGGTTCAAAAACCAATAATGAGTTAGATAATCTATTATTGTGTTCTGTTGCAGATCATAATAATTGTCATGCAAAAATAGAAAGATTAGTATTTGAATTATATAAACAAGGTTTAGTTGATTTTGATAAAGAAAACTTAGAATACTATTTCAAAGGAGCATAACAATGGCTTATTCAGATAAAGTATTAGATCATTACGAAAACCCACGCAATGTGGGTGTCTTTGATCCTAAAGAAGATAATGTTGGCACTGGCATGGTAGGAGCACCTGCTTGTGGTGATGTTATGCGTTTACAGATTAAGGTAGAAGATAATGTTATAACTGATGCCAAGTTTAAAACGTATGGATGTGGTAGTGCTATTGCATCTAGTTCGTTATTAACTGAATGGGTTAAAAATAAAACATTAGATGAAGCGTTAGAAATAAAGAATACAGACATAGCAGAAGAACTGGCATTACCGCCAGTTAAAGTCCACTGTTCTGTGTTAGCAGAAGATGCAATTAAAGCAGCAATAAAAGATTTACAAAATAAAAAATAAATATAGTTTATATCTTAGGAGATATAGATTATGTTAGATACATTATTTTGGATCGGTGTTGGTGCTTTAATTGGTTGGAATTTACCACAACCACCGTGGGCAGCATACCTTCAGGAAAAATTAAAAGATTTATTAGCTAAGATAGTTTCTAAGAAAGACGGCGAGGCGTAAGATGTGTATTTGCCTAAACCGTTATATGAAGCTAGACCTTATATTTTCATAGTATTTGGATTCGCAATAGGCATATTTGGCAACAGTGCAATCTTCACTATCCTTGGTGGGCTGGCGTTGTTAAATGGCGGCATTCATATCGGCGAAAGGCATTACGCAAGAACTCATCCTCAAAAATAATCGTTGACACCCAATAATATAATAATTATACTTTAGTATTATTGGAGATAGAATGTCTACTATTATTGTGGCTACCGGAGGCTTTGATCCTATACATTCCGGACATATCGAATATTTAAAAGCAGCAAAACAATTAGGTGATGTATTAGTTGTTGGTGTAAACTCTGATGATTGGTTAATTCGTAAAAAAGGCCAATACTTCATGGACCAAAAAGAACGTATGGCCGTTGTTGATGCATTGGGTTGTGTTGATCGTGCTATCAAATTTTCAGATGATGATGATACTGCCTGTGGCGCAATTGAATTCGCATTGCATACATATCCAAATGATAAGTTTATATTTGTCAATGGTGGAGATCGTACAGCAACGAACATACCCGAAGAAGTCAGATACTTAAACAACGATAGGGTTTCGTTTGTATTTGGTGTAGGCGGAGACATGAAACGTAATTCTAGTTCGTGGTTATTGCAAGAATGGAAAGCACCACGAACAGTTCGTAATTGGGGATATTATCGTGTGCTTCATGAAGATGTAGGAGTTAAGGTTAAAGAAATAACTGTCGAACCCCACATGTCTTTGAGTATGCAAAAGCATCACAAGCGTAGTGAGTTTTGGTTAGTAAGCGATGGCGAATGTATTGTAGAATATGAGCATGGTAAAAACCATTTAGATAAACATAACACCACATATATTTCTGTCGGAAGTTGGCACAAGTTAACAAATCCTTTTGACACACCATGTAAGATCATTGAAATTCAATATGGTGTATCATGTATTGAAGAAGATATAGAACGGCAATAATTGAGAACCAGTAATAAATATAAATATGTTTGATATAATTGCAGAAGCCTCGTCGATATTAACATTAACTATTTTGGTAGTAGCTTTCGCGTGGCATATTCGTTTCCGTGACTTACATTCGGTATTCCAGTTGGTATTTTCAATTTTTATCGTTGGATATGCATTATATCATATTCTTTTTCACCATACTGGCCACCACACCGGATTAGACCTGTTAGGTCTAATCCATCATCTATTCGATGATATATTCTTAATATCAGTGGCATTATTAAACACTACTTGTATTAAACAAAAAAAATGTCCAAAAGAATTATTGGCAAAATTATCTAAAAAAGATTAAAATTTCTCTAAAGATTTTTGAAAATCAAACGCTATATATAGTAAGCAAGGAGGATAATCTTTTTGCTTATTCAACAAAATTGGTAAATGTAGCGTAAGGCAGCATATCCAAAGGAGAAATAAACAATGTTAAATATCAATACTAATATGATGAGCATCATGGCTCAGAATAACTTATCTAAAACCAATGAAGCTTTAAACACAGCAACAGAAAGATTATCTTCTGGTTTACGCATTAACTCAGCAAAGGACGATGCAGCAGGTTTAGCACTTGCAACAGGTTTCGAAACAGACATTCGTACTAAAACTATGCAAATCCGTAATATCAATGACGGTATTTCATTTGCACAAACAGGCGAAGCAGCTTTAGGCGAAGTTACTAATATGATGCAACGTATCATTGAACTTCAAGAACAAAAAGCAGGCGGTGTTGTAGATGCCGCTCCAATTGATGATGAGATTGGCGAACTTGTAGACGAAATTAATGCTCAATTAGGTGAAACTTTTAGTGGCACAGCTATCAATGGTGGAACTCTTACTGTTGATGGTATTACAGTTGGTGGTACAGCAGTAACAGCAGTTACAGCAGCAAGCGACTTCTCGGCAGCACTTGATGATGTTAATACATTAAGAGCCGAATATGGTGCTCAACAAAACCGTTTAGAATCACGTTCACGATTCTTATCAGCAAACGTTGAAAACCTTGAAGCAGCAAAAGCTCGTATTATGGATGCTGACTTTGCCAAAGAAACAGCGAATTTAGCTAAAGCACAGATCTTACAACAAGCAGGTGTTGCAATGTTAGCACAAGCTAATCAAATGCCACAAACTATTTTAGGCTTATTAAGATAACATAAAACGCACACTATCATTTGGTAGTGTGCATTTTTACTACGGAGGATGAATAAATGAATGTAGATGCAATGGCAAACGTAGTTAAAGCACAACCAGAAGTTCAACGCGAACAGCAACAACAGATGCAAGAACAATCTGAATCAATTGAACAGGCAAATCGTGAAATTAAAACCGACACAGATGTTGCTATAGAAAGTTCGCGACCAGTTGAAGTTGTAGAAAATTCTGGAATAAATCCAAACTCATTACAATTTCGTGTTACTCCTGAAGACCGAGTTGAAGCACTAATTTTAAATCCTAAAGGAGAAATAATTAAAACAATCCCACCTTCAGATTTACAACAAATGATGGCAGAGAATAGTATTCCAAGCACAGGACGTCTATTCGAAGGTAGAGCATGAGTACATTAAATGTAGCTAAGACTGGATTAATTGCTTTCAATAAAGCAATGCAAATGACTTCGCATAATATAGCGAATGCGAATACAGTTGGCTTCACAAAATCGGTAGCAGACTTTAAAGAACTACCATCAGTAGGCACACCGCCAATTGGCACTGGTGTTAAATTCCAATCAAAACTAGCGAATGTATTTGATAAAATGCTTGACGGCAACTTATTGAATCAGTTTGGCAATGTAGGCTTTGAACAAGGTATCAAGGATGCATTGGCAAATATTCCAGCAGACGCAGTTGAAAACATAACAAACAAATTAGCAGGCTTTCATAAGGCATCAGTAGAACTTATGAATGAACCAAATAGCCCTGCAATAAAAACAAACTTTATAAACAAAGCTCAAGAACTTACAGGCGCAATTAATAACTTTAATAACATAGCGTCTGATACTATCATACAAGTTGATCAGTATTTAGAACAACATGTAGATGAAGTAAACAGTTTATCTGCTTCTATTGCACAAGGATTACAATACAATCAACCTGTTATGGCTGACTTGCAAAAGTTAGCAGAATTAGTCGATATAGAAGTAACAGACAACAATGGTACATTACAAGTAACAACAGATAGTGGAATACAACTTGTATCTGGCGCCCAGCATAACGATATATCTGCAAATGATATTACTCCAGGTATAGGTGGTTACTTAGGTGGCCTTAAACGTGCAACAACTGAAACAATCCCTGCATTAACAACATTAACAAATGATGCAGTTTCTACCTATATGGATAGAGTTAATGTAGAATACATACAAGGCAACGATACTCCATTGTTTGGACGACAAGGATCTAACTATACAGTTATCCCACAACCAAACGATGTTAATGCTGGTACTAGTACATTAGGCAATGATATTGCTTTAAACATTGTTGGAGTTACAGATGGACAAAATCAACACTCTACAATTAAAGCAGAGTTATTACAAGCTGATTTAACAATAAGCAATGCCAAGGATCACAATGTGAGTAGTTTAGAACGTGACATTGCATTCTTGGATAAATTACAAGCAGATCGCAATGCGAAGTATGGTGTAGACTTAGACGAAGAAGCTGTCAACTTGTTGCAGTATAAACGAGCATATGAAGCAATGGCTAAAGTTATTAAAGCTGATACAGAAATGTTTAATTCATTATTGGCGGTGGTATAAATGATTAGCGGAATACAAGGTAAAATTAATAGCATTGTACAACAGCTTGCATCAGGCATTAAAGAACAAACTCCTATCGAGAAAGTTCGCACAGTTGAAGCAAAGTTCGAACATGATCGTTTAGACCATGCTGTACATATTTCGAACCAATTAGAGATTAGAATTAAACAACAAGAAGATGTATTAGAATTAGTTAACCAAAACTTAGATCGTGTATCGGAATTAATGATTGATAACAATTCGTATGATCCAGAAAATGCTGAATTAGTGAATCAGGAATTAACTTCTCTAAGAGACGGGTTGGTTGGGTTACTAAACTCTCAAAACATTCAAGGCGTTAAAATGTTTACAATGGATAGACAGCAGTTAGATTCTGAAGGTGGTTTAATAGATGAATTCGCCGACGGTACTGCTATACAGAATGCCATTGACACCATTGACAATTTTATTGCAAATAAAGACATCAATTACCTCAGCAATATACAAGATCAGCAAGAAGAACTATTGGTACAAATGGTTGGTATTGGTGCTCGTTTAAATCGGTTAGATGACACACAAGAAATATCAAATAAGAAACTATTACGCTACCAAGAAATTCAAAGTATAAATGAAGATGCTGACATGGCAGAATTAGCATCAGATCTACAGAAATACCTATCACAGCAGCAAGCTGAATACACTGCAACCGCAATGATTCAGAAAATGTCTTTGTTCAATTACCTTTGACAACTAATTAAATGATGCTATAATAGCATTATGAATCGCGCTCAAAAACAAAAACATTTTGAAGAATCGTTGGAACGTGGACTCTCGTTTGAACATAATGTTGCTACTCCAATAATTCATAGTTTATATCCACTTTGTTCTGTCCGTAGGGCAGCAAAAGATCCTACAGATAAAAATGGTCCAAGAGCATTTAGTGGAGCATATGGTGAAATAGAAATTGTATTACCGGATTATGAAGTTTATGATCCTGCAAACAATACAAGAATTTGGATTGATGCAAAACTTAAAAAGAAGTTTTATTCCAATAAGAAAGGATATTATCTAACCATCGACACAAGAGCGCATAAAGATTATTCTTTTGCAATGTCTACATATTTTCGACATGATGAGTTATACTTGTTATTTGGTGTAGAATCTGAAAAGAAACTTTATATGGCACCGTGGAACCCAAACCCAGAGACAATACATTTTAATAATCAGTATGGAAACTCAGATGTTCCTATATATTATAAGAATCAGCTAATAGAAATTGGGACATTCTAGACGTATATAATAAATAGTTGTATGGATGATATCAATGTAATTGTTGCAAATATCGCCACAATAATAGTATTCTCTGTTACTGTGTATGCGACCATATTTCGAAAAGTTTACGATAAACATAAAATATTACTATTATGGGCTATGTCGCTAACTATCTTTTCTTGGGGTCGTATTCCATTATGGATTAATGACATAATGTACGATCTTCTTTTTGTTGTGCTTGCAATTGGGTTAGTACATCTAAGAAAAGAAAAGAAAGAAGAATTAAAAATCTATATGGCAAAGCAACATAATGACCGAGTCGCTATAATTAAACAACTTAAAGAAAGAATTGCATGTTGTCGTCCAAATTCATCGACAACTAACAGACATTAATATATAATACAAACACTTAAAGAATTATTGGGTCGTAGCTCAGTTGGTAGGCGCTTGTCATAAATAAAGTTATGCCGAGCAAAGAAGAAATTATAAAAGCCCTTGAAACTTTTTGGAATATTAAACCAGCAGCAGATTCCTTAGGAATTGGCTATAGTACATTAAGAAAGTATATAAAAGATTATGGCATAGAACATAATAGTAGAAAAAAGAAAGGCAACGCACAAGATAGTAAGTTTGATTGGAAAGCAATACAAAAAGATCATTCAGATGGAATGTCAGAAAGAAAATTGTCTAAAAAATATAATGTTTCGTTAGGATCAATACACAGGGCTAAAAAATTAGGTATATTAATTCCGCGAGAATATAATAAAAAGTTTTTATCATATGAACAACGCAGAGCCAGGATGAACGAAGCAAATGCTCGTTATAGAGCTCGTAAAAAGAATCAAACTCCAGAAGATGCAGACATTAATAGTATGCAGGAGTTTTATGAAAATTGTCCAGATGGATACGAAGTAGATCACATTATACCATTGAGTAAGGGTGGTTTACATACTTTAGAAAACTTACAGTATCTTACAATAAGTGAGAATCGTAAGAAAAGTAATAAAGTTTAATAGGGGTATCGCCAAGCGGTAAGGCACAAGGTTTTGATCCTTGCAGTCGTTGGTTCGAATCCAGCTACCCCTGCCAATTTTCGGTTGTCACAGGTTCGAATCCTGTCGGCCTAGCCAAAATAACTAAAAATAGTGGTTGACAAATGAAATATCAACCACTATAATACAACGTACATTATGTAAAAAACCACTAGGTTTCATGTGCTTAGAAATGTTGAAAAGAGCGAAAAATGCCATGTTTTTTAAGAAAGTAGTAAAAAAGACCACAAAAATTTAAAAAAGTGGTTGACATAGAAAGATAAGTTAGTTATAATGTTAACTCAAACTTAAAGAAGTACCTGATAAATTGAAGCGTCCGAGCTTACTATATGATAGAAAAGACGAGTGAAAAATGCCGGATTTTTCAAAAAGACCTAAAAAAAGTTAGATAAATGTAAAAAATTAGGTTGACAGGTAAATAGAAATATACTATACTATGTAAATAGTAACAATTAATTTAAAGAGAGAAAAAATGTTTTCAAGAACGCAAATACAATCTAAACGACCTACAGTAGCAATGTCTATTGATTGTATTGCTGCGGCGGCCGATCAATGGCATACTGAACTATCGTTTAACTATATTAATAGTGAGCGAGGTTTAGGAAGCGCAGGGGTTCTTGGAGAGGGACATCGTGATTAATTAAGTACACGATCTAGAATTAACAAGAACCCGACAAGCGCAAGCAAGTCGGGTTTTTTTGTGGTATTGAAAAATGACTTATGAAGAATATATGAAATGGATTCATACTAACGCTCAATAGCGTTAGGCATGTTGGCAAAGACACCGAATGCGGAGTGTCGTAAAGTTGGCGGGAGATAGGGGCCAAACTTTAAAGTGGATTGCGGAACGCGACTGCATAACCACTCAAAAAAATGTATGGGCGGCCTCGGTGATACACTGGCTTTTGTGCAAAGCAAACCCGAGCGATAAACAAATTACGTCATTGTTTACTGTGACCCCTGGAGTAACAATACCAGGATACAATATAAGACAGCAATGATTATGGAGTTGGTACCATTTTATTATTAGTTACGATCTGGTCGCGAGATGACGTCGCGAATGATGTATGAAGCCAAGCCTTTATTAGTCAGTATTAGGTAAGCCTGTTTTGAACACAGCGCCTTGGTGAATTGGAAAGTAACTATTAATATTAAAACATATTGTGCGGGTTGAGCATGGGGTATGCAGGGCGGATGAACTTCTGCCTGAAACGGTTCGAGTCCGAGGACCTGTGTGACATTTGTAGGTTAAAAGGCAAGGCAGTATGTTTTAATATTAATGAGCACGATAGTATAATGGTATTAACACGTTGGTTGAACACAGTAATATCTCAAAGGCCACGAGACGTATCTGTAAGTAGATTTGGACAACGAGATGTTGGTTCGATTCCAACCGTGCCACCAAACAATAAAGAATCTAAACAACTCGCTAGCTAAAAGAGATTCACGCCAGGAAGAGTTGGGCTCCCGGGCAGGTCGGAGCGAAATAGATAGGAATGGGTTTTAGTGGGGACCGGAAAACCTGCTAGAGCAATATTAGAGATCTGCCAGAATTTTTTATAGTGTGTTTACAGGGCGTAAAGCGTGGGGCATCCTTTGCCGGGTGTTGCTCACGTATAGGGTTGGTGACAGCGGGGGTGATGAACCGTTGGTGTTCTCCTGAAACCGCCTCATATTCTAGATAAATTTTTCATCAGAGGTCGCTGGTTAGAATCCAGCTACGCCCTGTAAGCACATTTAAACTAAATATAAATACATCGGAAAATCAAGAATGATATTATTAGTATCAAATTTAATCAAAAAGAAGTTATTATTTTTCATATTTGAAATATTTTTATTATGGCTTCTATATGTTATTGCCGATTACATGTTCTTAATACATCTTGGACAAAATATTAATGCATTAGAATCATCCACTAATATAATACCAATATTTTCCGAGTATCTACTTCAAAAAGAAATTGCATATTTTACATTATTTGCTCTTGGATTTGTTGCATGTATAATCCTTGTTATGTTTATAAAAACATTATCAAGAAATTTAACAGACATATACCATGAGATTGAAGAAATAAAAAGTAAACCGACATTTGATATTACAACAAATACCGGCAATAAAATAATGTTTAATTATCTAGTTGAGTTAAACTTAGGTTTATATAAACGCTATCAAAGAGATTTTTCAATAGCAATGGTACAGCTAGTCGATTATAATTTAGTCTATTCTTTAAAAGGACGAGTCGAAGCAAATATGCTATTAGATCAAGTTGAATCAGTTTTTAAAGAAAGATTACGTGATACTGATTTACTGTTTAAATTAAATGATGATACATTTGGTATTGTTTTTTCTGACACCAAACCATTTGATGTTCATCCTTTATTAACAAATCTATTAGAGTCGGCAATGAAAATAGTTACAACGATGTACGGAAACCCAATTAAACTTAGTGCAGGAATTGAAGGACCAGATGAAAATCCTGACACATCAGAATTACTCACATATCGTTGCCAGAGAAAGTTAGCATCAGCAACTTCTTTAAAGCGCAACATAATCATATAATTATCTCTCAGTGATGCCAGTCTGGTAGGCGACTCCGTTTGGAACGGAGAGTACGTTGGTTCAAATCCAACCTGGGAGACCAAACAACAAGGGGGGTGGGCTTGGGAACCCAGAGGATCCTTGCAAGATCCTAGCTTGATCGGTTCAATTCCGATACTCTCCACCAAACAATAATGCACCGTTCGACTACTCGGTTAGGTCACGAGACTTTCAATCTCGAGAAAGGAGTTCGATCCTCCTACGGTGTACCAAATTTATTCCGAGAGGGCTGGCTGGGCGTTAAGCGGGCGGCTGTTAACCGTCATAAGTGGGGTTCGAATCCCTATCTCGGAGCCAAACCTAGAAAGCAATCGTGGCGTACCTATTACCTGGGCAAGTGTTACTTAATGGTACTGTACCGAGACACCAGGCACGATTGTTTTCTACCAAACAATATGGATGCTTCGCATAACGGTAGTGCAGGTGGCTGTAACCCACCCGTCGGCAACGGCATTGGAGGTTCGAATCCTTCAGCATCCACCAAACATTATGCCTCTCTAAGCTAATTGGCAACGCTATCAGGCTTAAAACTTGATGTTTCTCAGTTCGAATCTGAGGGGAGGTACCAAACACAGGAAGAAGGTAATATTTTGAGATGTTGGTGCAAATCCGACTGGCTCCCGGGTTAGGGGGCTATGGTGTAAGGGAACACACAGCCCTTCGAAGGCTATTGCTATAAAGGTATCTTATTCCTGTTATAGCTCCATAGTGTAACTGGTCAGCACGAGAGACTTTGAATTTCTTAGTTTAGGTTCGAATCCTAATGGAGCCGCCAAACATTCCAACCCGTTGTGCGCTCCGTGGCGGTTAAAGGTGAATGTAACGGAGCCCAAATTTTAGGAGGTGAGCATGTCTGCAATAGACACTTATAACACTTTGAAAGGAACAGTTAGGTCTTTTGAAGATTTAGAAGGTAGAATATTATCTAAAGTGGAAGTCGGTGATGATGAGATACGTTTCTACTTAACACAAGACCACTATGCTAAAATGTATCACTCTCAGGATTGTTGCGAGTCAGTGTACATAGAAGATATATGCGGTGACTTGGATGACTTAGTTGGCGAAGTATTGTTAATGGCCGAAGAAGTATCTTACGATGCCGGACCATTAGGCGGGTATGAGGAATCATACACATGGACATTTTATAGATTTAGAACTCGTAAGGGTTCTGTTGATATACGCTGGTACGGTTCGTCAAACGGGTACTACTCGGAATCGGTATCAGTTGATATGATAGGAGGAGAAAGTGATGACCAAGATTGGTAATCCGGTTGCTAAACACAATCGTAAATTTAATAAGGCCGTTGTTATGGCAGACCGTAAAAAAGCTGCCAAACGCGGTTATCGAAAACATAAAGGAGACTTCAAATGAAGACTAAAACAAAATCTGGCAAACTATGGGCCCGTGGTGTAATGGTAACACATCGGACTTTTAATCCGTAAATTGAGAGTTCGAATCTCTCCGGGCCCACCAGATTAAAATGCATTATATAATGTGCAATAAACCCCTTAATGCTTATTATATAATACATTTTTATGCCGTGTACCAACACTAGGATCTCTCTGGTCACTAAAGAACAGTTGTAGATCCCGAGCAAACAGACAGGGTGGTTCCTGTAATGTGCGAGGGGAATCGCAACGATACACAGACTGCGGACGCCTAACCAGCTGAAGGATATGTGTGCGAAACTTTAAACCTGTCCTAGTAACGGAATAATACACGGCGCCAGATTTATGCCCTGGCCAACTGGATGGATCACTGGCTACGAACTAGTAGAGCGTGTAGGTTCGAATCCTACTCAGGGTGCCAAATTTTAGGTAACATAGCTCAGTTGGTAGAGCACACGATTCATACTCGTAAGGTCGCAGGTTCGATCCCCGCTGTTACCACCAGATATTATGCCCCCGTAGGTGAATTGGTATAGCCAGCAGGTTTAGACCCTGTGCTTAATTGCGTGTAGGTTCGAGTCCTACCGGGGGTACCAGATAAATAAAATAATATGCGTTATATATTATTAATACTTTTATTTTTAATATCAGCACCAACTAATGCAAGAGAAATTATACGTCTTGAAATACGTTTAGTTTTAGTTGATGATTATGCTGATATACCAATGAATAGATTTGCCTTTGAAACTCCTCGGTATTTAGGCTCAGCAAAGCCTATGCCAAACGGAGTATGTGAAATTCATGTCAAAGATCCAAAAGATGTTAACGATAAGTTACACATGGAAATCTTAGGACATGAATTAGTTCACTGTTACAAAGGCAATTATCACGATTAATACCCTTGTGGCCAAACTGGAAAGGCAAGAGATTTCTACTCTCTAGATTGCGGGTTCGAGTCCTGCCGAGGGTGCCAAACATTATGGGATTAGGCTTAAATTGTTTTCCGTACGGTTAGCTGATGGTGCGGTAGCCTGAAACTTGTTTAGCAGCAAGAGCTGGTTAGAATCCGGACAATCCGTGCCAAACAATATACAGGTACTGGGATTAGAAGTGTCCATGTTTAATGAGTCGGGTCAGATCATCGTAATGAAAAAAGGCTTAATGCTTATCGCGGGGAATGGTTGTATGCGCTCCCGTTTTGGTGTATTAACACGCCTGTATAACAATTTAACGGGGTATAGCACAGCCTGGTAGTGCGCTCGCTTTGGGAGCGAGAGGTCGTAGGTTCGATCCCTACTATCCCGACCAAACAATAGTATATTTCATAGTGTAGCGGAAGCACACCGGCTCTATTGAGCCGGAAGGTTGGGTTCGAGTCCCGATGGTATGCGAGGCAAGGAGAACCAGTTAGCAGGCTGAAACACTTGTCGAGAAACACCCTGGACTAATGGTACTGCTATATCATAACCTGGGGTGTAACTTATTTTAACTTTGATGACTGCTGGAATTTGGTATACAGGGGTGTGGAGTAAAGCCAATACGGATAGGCGTGTGAATACTAATAGCACGTTTCAGGCTCATGGCAGAGACCACCTAGAATGTAACAGCCTGACGTAATCATTCTATGTAAGTTCGATTCTTACTATTCAAAGTTATTTGGAAACGTAGCTCAGCTGGTAGTAGCACTTGGTTGAAGCCCAGGGTGTCGTAGGTTCAAGTCCTACCGTTTCCACCAAACAATATGCTCTCAAAGCATTGCTGGCGATGCGCGGGTTTTGTAAGCCTGGGAACGCGGTTCGATTCCGTGTGGGAGCTCCAAACAATATAGGTCCTTGGTGTAACGGTAGCACAAGTGTCTCCAAAATACTTTGTGGGGGTTCAAATCCCTCAGGACCTGCCAAATTTTATCCCGATGGTTGCTGCAAGCCTCCCTCCTCCGCGCGGTGATGAGATGGCCCAAGGGTATGCAACATAAAACCTTTGATAGCCGCGCACTACAAAGGGTTGCAAGGATCGACACCTTGCCATTGGGTCCGAATAATTAGGGCCTTTAGCTCAGTTGGTTAGAGCGTTCCGCTCATAACGGAAGGGTCGCTGGTTCGAACCCAGCAAGGCCCACCAAGAAGAATCGATATCGATTGATGTTAACTAGATCGGTATTGTTAGCCAGGATAGCCTGAGGCTGAGGATAACTTAGAGGACGCTCTTAACCATCTTCGAATTCGGTTTGAATCCGACCCTGGTCGCCAAACAATTCTGTGGATAGGGCTTAATTGCTGGCCGGCTTGCCCAAAGTTGGAGATCGTAGGTTCGATTCCTACCCACAGAGCCAAACTCCAAGGGCAGCAGTGATCCTGTATAAGTCCCATGATTTTATGTTAAAACTGTGCGCTAGTTGACAAATGTATTAGCAAAATGTTAACTACCGCACATTATAAAAAATGTTTACGAACTAAGTACAAGCATGAAAACGAGGGAAACAATCATGTTATACATTAAAGCATTCGTAAATTTTGCTAAACGAGAAAGTTTTAATTGGGTACCAATGTTATCGGTATTCACATTTTTAAGCTACGCAGTTTAATGGTGGTATTAGTGTTAGCGGTGAGCACCCAAGATTGTGACTCTTGAAGCACGGGTTCGAATCCCGTATATCACCCCAATTTCAAAATGAGGCTATGAAAATAACTTCCTTCTAATTGCCCAAACAGGGTTACGTTGGTTCGAATCCAACCTTCTCTATCTGATAGGGAAGTGGCCGAGCGGATAAGGCACCTGTCTCAGATAGTTTTTTCAATTTCCTCATTATGCGGCATAAGCATTGCTGGCGATGTGCAAGGCTTCCACCCTTGAGAAGTCGGTTCGATTCCGACATGCCGCTCCAAATTTGTAATTTAAGTAACGATATGCTATAATAAATAAAATTTTAATTTAGGAATAAACATGTCAGACACTTTTCTAACGTTTTCGCTAGGTTGCAACACAAATTATGCAATGCATACACGAGATATAATTCAGGTATATCCAAACCCAGATGTAACGGCAGGTGTGGTTCAAATACACGGCAGAACAATATCGGTTGTTGATATTTGCAAAATAGTTCAAACTTATAAACAACCCGAAATATGTAGTACTTGTAGTGAATCAGCAATGTTGGAGCAATTAATTGTAATACGATTAACAGGAAGTGAAACGTATTATGGTTTTAAAATTCACAAAGCATTAGATATAATAGAATACTCAGCTGAAAAATTATTACCACATATTAATAAACCAGGCACTTTATCGGTTGTGGATGGAATTATTCATAAGGATGATAAATTCACATTTGTTATAAATGAACAAACATTAGCACAACAGTTAGTAACAGATAATAATGCTGAATGCGATATTGAACTATTTTAATAAATACATGCATGAGTGATGATAACGAAATTCCACGTAGACGAGCAACAGACGATATTAACTGGCATGCTATTAGAGAAAACTGGCCAGTTATATTAACAATCATTGCTGGTTTAGCATTTGCATTTAGACAAGAAGCACTTATTCAAAAGCTTCAAGCAGACAAAGAAGCATTTTCTAAAATAGTTAATGTCAACAGTGTAGTCGAAATGAAAGTTTGGCAAAACAACATCGAACGTGATATTGACGAACTTCGCAAATACAACTATAGAGAACGTGGTCCTATAGAAGTAGTCGAAACAAAGAAATAATTTTTCAATAATATACATATATTATAAATAAACTTATGCGGGATTAGCTCAGTGGTAGAGCCCCTCGTTGCCTAAGCGCATTTTACCGAGTGTTCTTAGGAACGAGGCTGTCGTGAGTTCGAATCTCATATCCCGCTCCAAATTATATTATGAAACATTCAGTTTACGAAGAAACATGTGTTGTCCATTGCACCGATAATGGAAACGAGTTAATAGTTGACATACTAAACTTTAATCCAGAGAAGTATTTAGACGTTAGTGTTAATAAACAAATAAAACTGAATATGAGATATGATCCAAAACATCATACCTATGTAGGTTCAATGACAGGACTAGAGTTTACTACTAAAGGCCCACTCGAACGTACAGTTAAAGATTATTAGGGGGTGTAGCTCAGTTGGTTAGAGCGCGGGCCTGTCACGTCCGAGGCCGAGGGTTCGAGCCCCTTCACTCCCGCCAAACATAAAGAGAAGTTATGAAAACAGTAAATGATAAAATTAATCAAGTTAAACAACTCTTACAAGAGTTAGAAGGCGAAGTTATCATAACAGGTGAACTTCATATCGAAGAGCCGGAAGTTGATATTCGATTAGATGAAGATCATTCCATTGAACATGATTTCCCACATGTTTTAGATATGGTTACATTACTATGGGGATACAAGGAAATTTATTGGTACTTTGATCAGTTACTAATTAACTATAGACCAGAACCAAGACAAGGATTTCCGTTAAGTGTATTAGAAGAAATATACCTTTTAAAAGATGTTCACGAAGAACTAGTGACTAGTCCAATTAATAAAGATATTTGGGCAGGAACTAGAGAATAACATATAATTGGGGCTGTAGCTCACCTGGGAGAGCGCCTGATTTGCATTCAGGAGGTAGTCGGTTCGATCCCGTCCAGCTCCACCAATTTACAGGACCGTAACTCAGCTGGTCAGAGTGCCACTCTTACAAAGTGGAAGTCGACAGTTCAAATCTGTCCGGTCCTACCAATTTAGTCCATATGATAATAGCCCTATAAATACTACTTTATAGAGGCTTTTATAATGGCGTACAAATTAAGCAAAAGATCACTTTCACGTTTAGAAGGTGTTAAATCAGAATTAGTAGCAGTTGTTAAACGAGCAATTGAACTCACTAATGTTGACTTTGGTGTCACTGAAGGTCTTCGTACATACGAAAGACAACAAGAATTAGTTGCATCAGGTGCAAGTCAAACAATGAAATCAAAACACTTAAAAGGTGAAGCAGTTGATTTGGTTGCGTACATTGGTTCTGATGTGCGTTGGGAACTATCATTATATGATGACATAGCTGACGCGGTTAAAGCAGCAGCACAAGAACAAGGTGTTCAAATCCGCTGGGGCGGTTCTTGGACTACACCAGACATTGCAGAGTATGATGGAACTATGCAAGATGCAATGGATGAATATATTAAAATTCGAAGAGATCAAGGTCGACGTCCTTTTATAGACGGACCGCACTTTGAATTAATGACATAGAAGGGTGCATGAGCGGTTAATCTTTTCCTTAACATTCTGTACTTTAAGATAAATAACTTAAAGCACAGGAGTTTAAGATATGAGAAAACCGGGCGAATACTTATGTAGTCGATGCGGAGACACTGACCCAGAGCACTTTTATACAACAAATAAAGCAAAGTCTAAATGTAAAAAATGCCATACTATGGAAACGCATCAGAAGCAACGAAATCTTAAAGGAAAGGCAATAGAATATTTAGGTGGAAAATGCTTAGATTGTGGATTAGAATATAATAACAATTCTTGGTTATTTGATTTCCATCATAGAGATCCAAGTGACAAGGAATGGAATTGGGGCAATAGAAGAACATCAAATTGGGAAAAACTAAAAACCGAAATAGATAAATGTGATCTATTATGTTCTAATTGTCATAGAACAAGACACGAAATGGAATGGCGCAAAACATTAGTTGAACATCATCCTATTTTCGAAATGGAAGGTTGACAGAGTGGTAATGTAGCGGATTGCTAATCCGTCGTCCCTAACGGGGCGCATAGGTTCAAATCCTATACCTTCCGCCAATTTTAAGGCTAAGGAGTGAGTCTCTAACGAGGCACAGGGGTTCAAATCCCCTCCCTTCTGCCAAACAATCGCGGGATATACAAGTAGACAAAGTAATTAGATAAATAAAAGTATGAAACATTTTATCTATAAAACTACTAATAATATCAACGGAAAATATTATATCGGCAAACATAGTACAACTGATATAAATGATTCATATTTAGGATCAGGGTTGTTATTAACTAAAGCAATTTCTAAGTATGGTAGAGAATCGTTTAGTAGAGATATATTGTGTTATGCTCATGACGAAGATTATCTAAATTTATTAGAAGCAAAGTATATAACACTTGATATTTTAGGCGATCAACAATGCTATAATATAGCAGAAGGTGGCCAAGGCGGTCATGTATATAAACATTTACCGTCAGAAGAAAAAGAAATAATTTATCAAAAAATTAGTAAAACTCTTAAAGAAAAAGGAATTCGTCCTCCAGGAAGAAACAAAGGTTTTAATTTAACAGAAGAGCATAAGACTAGTATTAGTAAATCTCTTAAAGGGAAAACTAAACCAGAAAGATCTATTGAACATTGTAATAATATTAGTAAGGCACTTTCTAATAGGACATTGTCGACAGTTCAAAAAGAAAAAATTTCGTCATCGATGAAAGAACACCATTCAAATAATAAAACCCTAGAATGTCCGCATTGCGGTAAAAAAGGAAAGAGTGGTGTCATGAAACGATGGCACTTTGATAATTGCAGGGTGGACTGGAGTTAGTACCAGCCCGGGCTCATAACCCGGTCGACGGGGGTGCAAATCCCTCCCCTGCCTCCAAATAATAGTGGCATAGTATAGCGGCTCTGTACAGCCGGCTGATAACCGGCAGGTCCTGGTTCGACCCCAGGTGTCACTACCAAATTAAAAACTCGAGGCTCGTGTAAGCCATGTTACGAGTTTTCCTGAGGCGATATGCTTACTAAAGCCGAGGGACCAAATTTATGTCTCGGTGGCCAAGTCTGGTAAGGCGACTGCCTGCAAAGTAGTAGAGCGTAGGTTCGAATCCTACCCGGGACTCCAAACAACAAGGAGAGGTAAGCCGAAAGATTCTGGGTAGCGGCGACTGTCTTGAAAACAGAGGGCCAGCGGAAGCTGGTGTCAGGGTTCGAATCCGTGTCTCTCCGCCAAATAAATGCGTTTTCGCAATGCGTAACATCTTGTAACACTATCTACCGTTCTATTAATATAGAATGTGTTATACTTATATTGTAAGTATTAATAGAGGAGTAAGGAGATAAAGACATGAAAACGTTAATCACATTCATACTAATCACTCTCATAGCGATTACTACTCCTTTATCGGCTAGAGGACCTAGCTGGCAAGGAGGCAATCAAGGAGGAAGTGTTAGTTCGTTTCAATGGGGAAACAATTATGTTTCTGAACCATTAACAGTAGGCGAGCATGAACACTTAATCTACATGAGAGAAGAAGAAAAACTTGCACGTGATGTATATATTACATTAGGACAGATGTACCCACGTTCACGAGTTTTTGGAAATATAGCAAGTTCGGAAGAAAAACACACCACAGCCGTTAAACGTATCTTAGACAAATACAGTATTGAAGATCCAGTAACTAACGACAATGTTGGTGTATTTACAGGTGACAAATATGGAGACTACTTCTCAGCCACATTTGACGCTTTAATCGACCGAGGTTCAGTGAGTAATCTTGAAGCACTTTATGTTGGTGCATATATCGAAGAATTAGATATATTAGACATTAACAAATGTGATCATGTAATACTTGATAGAAACGAGGAGCTAAATTATCCTGAAGACTGTGGATTAGAAAGTACAACCAAAAGTGATCTTCAAAGGATGCTAGGTAGCTTACTTAGCGGATCAGAGAATCATCTTCGTGCGTTTGTGCAAAATATCGAACGCCATATAGGTTATGGCAATTACCAAGCACAAGTTATATCGCAAGAAGAAGTTGATGACATCTTAGGTCGCTAAATTGATCGAGTGCCAATGTAAATAATTTCATTGGCACTTTTCGCTTTAGTTATCTAAACAATGTTTTCCGGTAGCTTTCTTAAAAATACATGATGCAGTAGCATAAGAAATAATTCCTGCTCCTGCAAGCATAGCTAATATTGAGATGCCTGCAATTACTACAGCACCAGTCATCATAATAATACCAAATAAAGATTCCATTGTAAGTTTCCTATAATTTTAAAGTTGTATTTAGTATATTATAAAGTATTAATAAAGTAAACTATTTCGGTAACATAGCTCAGTTGGTAGAGCATACGGTTCATACCCGTAAGGTCCCTGGTTCGATCCCAGGTGTTACCACCAATCATTAACTACTAATATTTTGATAAATATTTTAATGAAACATATACTTTTTATTATAATGTTAGTACAAGGTGATCCGAGAAACGGTGAAAATTATATCGTTGAAATAGAAGGCGAATATAATACCCAAGATGAGTGCTTTATTGCTCATGATAAAGTAGTCGAAGAAATGTTTAGACCTATCGTTAATTATCGTCCGGTATGCTTGTTAGCAGATCCTAACAGAATACCTAGGTTAGCATTAGATTATGAGAATGGTCGAGATTAATAAATTTCTTGACAACTTATTCTTATCATATATAATGTATAAATTAATTATTCCTCGATAGCTCAGTTGGTAGAGTAGTAGACTGTTAATCTATTTGTCCCTGGTTCGAGCCCAGGTCGGGGAGCCATATTACAAACGTTCTTAAAACAGAGAAAAAAGGCGATAGCTGGAAAATGCTATCGAGAGTAACTTACATCGTTCGAGGATGGCCACCGAACCCTTAGAGCAGGGGCAACAGCCAAAGAACGTTTAGGTATCCTAAAACGCAGATTAAAAATGTTTGCAGGGCTGATAACAAATTTAGAATATGGGCCCGTTGACCAAACTTAGGCGCCAGGACTGGTACACCAAGATCACTCTACTTAATTAGAGGGTAACGACCATACCATAGGATACTATTTTATTTGATGACGGTGAGAGAAGATAGTTAAGACGCGAGTTCGATACTCGCCATCTCCACCATAAGCATATTACGCGGCAGCAAAGATTCTGTTTAGCGGCAGAAAAATGGTTAGAATGAAAAAATTTCGCCCGCCTAACCAGTATGCTTATGATGGGGATGATTAGGCTTCGATTGACTATACGACGATCACTCGAGAATCTCGCGTACAACGCCCAAGAACAGTACGGAGTAGCCGTAAGGCCATGCGGGCACTTAAAGTAATCGCAAATGACGAGAACTATCTATTAGCCGCTTGAGGTTAATATGAGGATTTAAGTCCGGTTGTTCCTTATTACCAAAACAACCGGCACACTTTTCACAAAAATTTCAGAAAAACAGTTGACACACAAATTTAATCATGTATAATACTTTACATAGTTTAAGCAATTAAACTAAATGAAGCGATAAACGTAGATACCAATCTAGATAATACAGTAGTCCGGGGGTTGGTATTTTACTAATAGACTATACCGGACTAATTTTACATAGAAAGATACACATAAAGAGACGCGATAAATGCAGTTTTAATTCTGGTCCGGGGTTAAGATTTGCTAAAGATATATTAGATGAAACTGGACTAAAGATATATTAGATTACAGGCTATGGGGCCAGGGTGAAATGCCCAAAGTGCAGTTCCTTCTCTTTCCTTGAGAGAGTTAGAGCGGGCTTACTTCGGTAAGTCTTAAAAAGAGCTCTAACAACGTGTAAGTGAGCCGACGTAAGACTCACCAGGTGTACTGTCCCTAATTACCTATTTTTACATGGCTATGATTGCGGTTCCTTCTACAAACTTTAATTTGACTACTAAGAACTACCGATCTCGATTTCCATGTGTACAAACCGAGAGGCTATATTAAAGACTTCCTTCTAACTTTTTATTTGGAAAAAAACTAGTCTTAAAACTTTCCTCTCACCCTAATTTTTACGAGGTGTAAAATGAAACAGAAAATTGCTTTTAAAATGTTAAACGGACTTGTATTGGATGCCGCTGATAAAACGCAAACTCCAACACAGCATTTAACATCATTCCTTAGTGAAATGATGCGCTTTGGTTATGTAGCTGATGAAAAGCTAACTAACGCCATGGAGCAACTTTCTGAAGACCAGATTACATCTCTGTATTTGAAAGTAATTCCTATACTTAAAGAAAGTGTAGGAGCACACCGTGTTCATAAACCATTCTATCCAAACTTTCCAAAACAAGTAATGGAGATGGATGAAGCAGAGCTCTACATGAATGCTCTAGCACATTATTGGACAAAAGGCTCTTGGCAGCCTGATTTTACAATCAACGACAGACCAGTAAGTTTCGAAAAGGTTAACTTCAAAACACTTACTCTAGTTAGTGAGGCTGATCTGGATAATGTGTTCACTCAAATCGTCGCATCTGCAGACTCAATTTCTGGGTTTAGCAAAGAAGTGGTTGAGTGGTTTATTGACTCGGGCAGAGATTTAACTTTGCCTGAGAATATTCCTTTTAAGGAAAACGTGTGTCTTGTTGCAGGTGCATTCTTGCAAAAAGATAAGTGGGATTCTAAACTTATTAAAGACACAACAGATGTTCTTCGAGTAGCTACATATTTGAGCGGTGGTGATATTAGCCTTGCTTCTAACACTAAGTTCAAATCACTTCCACGCAAGACTCGTCGCTTATTAACTCGTGAGCTGGAACGTGTAGCACGTGAAGAGGACTTCGTTAAACATAAAGAAAAATGGATCAAATTGTTCCATAACTTGCATGTTGGTGAGTACAGCAAGAAATTGTTTGCACTTGCTAAGAAGTTCCGCGAAAATGAAAAAGTTCGCACATTTGAAGGCAAGGTAGAATTAGCTTTCGCTAACAGCAATGTCGAGGAAGCAATCTTCTTGCTTAAGAAACGTCCAGGTATCTTTGCACGTCGAATCATTGATTTGATTTACAAAGATGTACGAGACCATTCTGGTATTGTTGATGCTTTTGCAGAAGTAGTAGACAAAGTACCTACTCGTAACCTTACTCAATTGTGGGGTGCTGTTAAAGTTCGTGACAACGTTCTTAACAAACGTGTGGTATTCCCTAAAGGGATGGTACAGTCTGCTTATGTATTGCGTAATGAAGTAGCACGTTTAGTACCAGCAGTTCGTGAAAAGTTACTTGATGTAATTAAAGGATCACTTGCAAAACGATTCAAAGATCTAGATAGTTTAGGTAATGTTTACATCGATCCAAACTTGTATGAATGTCCATTGCCAACAGGTATGCGTTCAGCAAGCGAAGGATTAAAAGAAGTAGCTCGTGGTACTCGTATGCCAATCGGCGATAAAGCAAACCTACGTTTCTTTATTTACTGGAAGGGACAAGACATTGACTTGTCTGCATCATTGCATGATGAAAACTTTGAAAAAATCGAAGACATTTCATACTATAACCTTAAAGGTAATTTCGGTTGCCATTCGGGCGATATCACAAGTGCGCCAAGTGGTGCAAGTGAATTTATTGATATTAATATCAAACGTGCTTTAGCAAAAGGTCGTTACATTGCAATGCATGTAATGGTGTACACTGGACCTACATTTGCAGAACATGAAGAATGTTTTGCTGGTTGGATGACTCGTGATAAAGTTAACTCTAACGAAATTTACGAGCCTAAGACTGTAGAGCAAAAGATTGATTTACGTTCGGGTACCAAGAATGTAATTCCAGTATTGTTTGATCTCAAAGAGCGCAAAGCAATTTGGGCTGACATTAGCACAAACGGCAAACGTTTTAATACGGACTCAAGCAATTGGGGTCGTAGTGGTAATAATGTTGAAAACAATAGAGCAACGATCCAAGACATGGTCGAAGCATTTGTGTCGTTAGATAACAAAATCACCTTAGGTGAATTGTTTGAAATTCACGCTCAGTCACGTGGTAACATTGTAACTGAGCGTAAAGATGCAGACACAGTATTTGCAATGGACGAAGGTGTAACACCTTACGATATTACAGATATTAATGCCGATTATGTAATTGGTTAGTCTTTCTTACCAGAGTTAACGTACAATCCAAACCAAGCAGCACCTATACCAGTTATCACTGAGTAGATGCTTGCTTGTTGGGTTGTAGGTTCAACCAATGACATCATCCAAATTGAATATTCATAAAAGACATAGATATATGCGCCAATGAATAAGCGTGGGAATATTCTCCATTGATCTACAACCTTAGCAAGGTAAAGTAATTTCTGATATGGGTTGTGACTTGAATCTGTATGCGTGGTGTCGATTTCTAGATCGATCTGTACATTTTTTTTAATTGCATCAGACATAATTGAACTCCTATAATATATGTATATTTATAGGTTTATTCAGATTCTGTTGGCTCGTAGTACTCTTTATAAGTTGCAATAACGGCTTTATATTGTTGAATGATTTTTAATATATCCGCATTATTTAATGAAAGGTTTTTATAACCGTGATCCGTAACACCAATTAATACAACATTCTCTCCACGATCACGTAACTCGTTAAATACTTCGTTGGCATTTTTAGGAGTAATAATAACCCATTTAACTTTACGATGTGAGTATTCATCAACGGTAGGTAATACCAATGGTGCTTTTTCTACAGGAATTGTAGAAACTTCAATTGGTTTAGTTTGAAATAAAGAGCAACCAGTTAATGTAAGTAATAATAATGTTATAACTAATATTCTCATAACTCACCTTTAAAGTTTGGGTTAGCAAGTCCTGGACAACTCTTATTAATTTGCGAACGTTTTGTTGCTTTTAATTCAGCTTCTGTGTGTTTTGCACCAGTAGCAAGTTCATAACAACGTCCTGCATTATCTGTACCTTTAGAAAAGATTCTTTCAACTAAGCCGGGCTTTTGTGATGCAAGGTAACCAATATCGTGTTCACCAAGTTTCTTAGAAATTCGGTTACGTTCTTTTCTCAATGATGAGAATTGGTTTTGAGTTTGAGTAAGTTTCTCTCTTGATTCTTTGATGGAATTTTGTAGGGCTTTAATAGCTCGTTCACTATCTTCTAAAGATTTAGTTAAGGTAGCATTATTTTGGTTCAAGACAGCAATTTCGTTTTGAGACCATTTATAATACCAAACAGCAGCAGCGATCATTGCTACGATAGCAAGTACACCTGCGAGTTTAATGTAAGTACCAATTCCAATCATATCAAAGTATTTAGTCACTTGACGTTTCATTATTAAATATGTTAAAATTTTATTAATAAAGGAAACGTTATGAAGATATTGATTTTTGGACACAGTGGTAGCGGTAAGAGTACATTAGCAGAACCTTTTGCTAGGTTAATAAACGGCGTTTGGATTAATGCAGATCATGTAAGGGATAGAGATGGTGATTATGACTTTAGTGAAGAAGGACGATTTAGACAAGCAACACGAATGACGCATATTGCAGAAGGTGTTGAAATGGCAGGTAAGATAGCAGTATTAGATTTTATTTGTCCTACAAATGATACCAGAAGAATTGTTAATCCTGACTACACTATATGGATGGATACAGTAAATGAAAGTAAATACAGTGATACAAACGAACTTTTCGAGAAACCAGATCTCGAGAATATTGACTATCATGTAAGTGGGTGGTTTGACGATACACCACAACAGTTGTTAGAAGTTGTGGAGTCGTATATTAAAAGGAATCATTTGAATGACTGATTATTTTGAAGAATTGTACGATATAGTTGAAGGTTTTTTTGACTATGACCATGACAAAATTAAGTTATGGTTTGAAACTCCGAATCCACAAATAGGTGGCCTCACTCCACTGGAAATGATGGTTAATCGACCCAAAAAATGTTATGAAATTTTCAAAAGAAATTATGACATGAATATAGAATAAGGAATAATAAAATGACACCAAAAGTTCTAATATTAAATCAAGGCGGAATGCCACAACGTTGGGCTACATGGCAAGATGCTGTAGTCTTAAAAGCCAAAGGTCTCGTTACATGGGAAATGGGCGAATACGACTGGACAAAATACGGTGGCGTGTCACGTATGACTGGCGAACGTTCAAGCATTAACATTTCGTCAATCATGTCTGTTAAAGGTATGCATTTACCACGTAGAAGTGTTATGCCAGTAACTGGTCCTAACCTATTCAGACGTGACTTAAAAATCTGTGCATACTGTGGTGAAGAGTTTACAGAAAATCACTTAACAATCGACCACATCGAACCTAAATCACTAGGTGGTAAACATACATGGAGAAACACTGTTACTGCATGTAAGAAATGTAACCACCACAAAGGAAGTAGAACATTAGATGAATTAGGTTGGGAACTATTATATGTTCCGTATGTACCAAGTCCAGAAGAAGGTTTGATTTTAAAGAATAGAACTATTCTTGCAGACCAAATGGATTTCATTAAAAAAATGTTACCAAAAAACTCTAGATTACATGATCTAGAAATTCATTAAAAATAGGGCGGCAACGCCCTATTTTTTTGGGTAAAATTTCTGGTTGACCTTTTAGCTAAATGAACTTATACTATATGCATGGTTAGAAATTAAGGAACAGATCCGATGAATAATACCAACACAACAAATATAATTAATTTCTTGAAATGCATTCCAACAGAAAATATGTTAGATAGCGTTTCAAAGGGTTTAATGCAACGAGGTATTGCAGATTTAATCGAAACTAATATAACAAATTATTTACTAAACATAACAGATACCAAATGGACTGTTTCTCCTCCAAAATCAAAAAGATCCATTGAAGATGTTCTAATAGAATTTAATGACCTTGTATATTATATTGATATTAAGACCGTTGACCGAAATGCTAAGTTTAGTATGCCTAACCTTATTTCCATTGATAGATTAAAGAAATTATACAATAACGATAATAATTTTTTTATTTTGTTTATAATCGAATACGAAGATAAAGAAATTATTTCTACTGACGCAATGTTTATTGAAAATTTAAGTTTTGATTCTATACATATCCAAAACTTAGGCAAAGGTCAACTACAAATTAAAAACAGTAAAAATACTATACAACCATATTATGGGTCAAGAACAGAATGGTTGACTGAATTAAGATCTCAAGCCATAGTGTATTATGAAAATCTTATTAAGAAAACATCTATCTTAAAAGAAGAATGGATAGCAACTAAATAAAATATATGAAATTTAATAATTTAGTTGGAAATCCACCGTTTCAAGATGGAAATAAGAAAGGCGGGCAAAATAAAATATATAATTTCTTTGCAAAAAACGCACTTGAATTAGTGAGCGATGATGGCAATATTGCTTTTATTACACCAACTTCTGTGTGTAAAAAATCTAAAAGATTTAGTCTTGTTGGATTACCAGGGTTAAAATTAGTTGATTTCACAGCAGACAATCATTTTGATGTTGGCTCTAAGATTTGTTATTGGATTATCAATAAACAATACCATGGCAATATATCTGTAAGAAATTCGATCGGTGATGATGTTATACCAATGGGTGAAGTAATTTATGATTACAGTGTAGTTGATAAATATTTTTCTCAAATATATAACGCACTTCGTGACGCTACTAAAAATGTTAATAATCGTATGTTCAAACATAACGCAATTGATATGAGTAGATGTCGCTCACCCAAGAAAGGCGATGATTTTATCTATCCAATGTATAAATTAAATTCAGACGGAACTAAGGAAATTCTTCAATATAATAGTGTTAAACCAAAACTATTCAATGAGAATAAATTAATTGTTTGTATTACAAAAACATTCAATGAGAAAATGACTATTGTGGATACTTGTGACTTCGACATGAAACATTTATCCACGCAAGTAAATAATAATGATGAAGTAAAAAATATTAAAAGTTTTATATTCAGTGATTATTTCGTTGAACATGTTCGAAAATGGAAAGAAGTAGATGGGTACGGATACAATTATGCATTACTTTATCTGCCGCCATTTGATAAAACCAAACCATGGACCAATGAAGAAGTAAAAGAGTTCATTGAATCATATGTTAAATGAAGTAATAGAACATATCCGCAATCACTCTTACATGAGTGGCATCGAGCGTGATAAACTTCGCACAAAAGCAACCGCGGAGGTGTTCACACCTACTCCATTGGTGCAAGAAATGTTGGATCAACTGCCACAAGAAGAATTTACAGATCCTACAAAAACATTCCTCGATCCATCATGCGGGGACGGTCAATTCCTTGGTGAAGTGATTATCAAAAAGATGGAAAATGGATCTACTTTCGAACAAGCATTGTCTACAACGTACGGTGTGGATCTAATGCAGGATAATGTGGATTTATGCCGCGAACGTTTATTATGTGGTAAAGAAGAATATCGCAGTATTGTAGAAAACAATATTGTTTGTGCTGATGCATTAAAATACCATTATCGTTTTGATGGGTCACCTCCATATGATCCCACTCCAGAAGAGAAACAAAAAGAACTGTTTAATAGTTTATTTGAGGTATAAAATTTTTTAATAGTATGGTAAATATTTTTAATGGATGTTTACTATACCATGCTCATGTTAAAGTATGGCAATGAGCGTGAAGTTGTAAGACAATGTTTGTTAGATGCATCTGCATTCTCTATGGAGGAGTTTGAAGTGGTCCTCCAGATTCTTCCACTGGCAAAGAAATGGTCCATAAATAGATTTATGAAGTATTATCTATTGGTGGATCCGGATAAACCAACAAAGTGTAAGGTAGGAATTACAAAGGATCCCAATCAACGTATTAAGGCATATCGTACAGCAGCACCACAATGTTATTTTCAGGTCGTGTACGATAACGTTGATAGGCACCATGAAAAGCGAATACTGGATCAACTCAGAGATGTAGCAAGAGTTGATTCAGAGTTCGTTCACTATCATCCTCGGTTGGTGCAAAATATAGTAGAAGGATATTTCATTGACAATAACATAGATTTCTGATATAATGCTTATACTTAATAAGGAGGATATATGAAATCATCTCAATTTAGAACTTGGCTGTGGGATAAATGGTACGAACACAAGGATGAGGTACTACATACAACAGGAAAACAAGTTCCATATGAGCCTGAACATTACTTCCGTTTCTATAAATGGTGGCTAAAAAGGGAATATCAGCACCAATTTTCACGCAAATCTGCGTAATTTTTCCAAAAAAATTTACCTTTTCTAGTCAAATCAATGACTTATATCGCCTAATTAGAGTAAAAAAAGGTTGACCTTTTGGCTCAGATCTCCTATAATATGTACATAGTTAGGAAAAAGGAGCAACAAATGACAAATGTAATGGTACCAAACTTAGATATACGCAATCGTGTATATGAAAGAGTTGAACATTATATTGATATTGCGAACAATGTTTACGATATGGAAATGGAATATCCAATTGTTGATTTTACTGTTCGTGGCACCACTGCTGGTACAGCAACAGGTGATCATACTGTAAACTTTAATGCCCAGTTACTTATCGACAACTTAGAGCATTTCATGGAAGATACTATTCCACACGAAGTGGCTCATTGTGTTGATCATTACATTCACGGTCATCAGTATAAACGTACCAGAACTGGTCGTAGACAACGTGTTAGTCATGGTGCTACTTGGAAGCGAATTATGAGAGCATTTGGTGTTGATCCTGCTCGTTGTCATAGCATGGATACTACCAAGGTGGCTCGTCCTAAAACCAAACATACTTATACCTGTTCTTGCTGTGGATCTGAGGTTACTGTTGGTCCTAAAATCCATAACAAGATCCAGCGTGGTTTCACTGGTTATGGACATAAAGGTTGTAAGGGTTCTACTTTGC
>Ga0180435_10000893_pt1 | contig 31472 bp, 23 predicted proteins | sample SS_ome_3_FD_132467 | JGI IMG/M metagenome (GOLD analysis project Ga0180435, IMG submission 132467) | Hypersaline lake sediment archaeal communities from the Salton Sea, California, USA - SS_3_S_1 metaG | ecosystem: Environmental > Aquatic > Non-marine Saline and Alkaline > Hypersaline >... | reverse complement strand
CGTTGCGGTTGCGGTGTTGGAAATATTGACACCTGCATCGGTACCAATCGCATGACTGCTGCTGGCGCCAAACAAACCACCGCAAACCAGCATGAATATGCCAACCTGCTGTCGCGTAAAACTGAATTGTGTAATGGCAATCACTGGCCTGTTCCACCCTGTCCTTCGGCAAATCAGATACTTACCGCCGCAAGCCCAGCAATCCGTTAACTGGGTCATAAACGTCAATTTGTTGGCTGCGGTGATGCGTTTGACGGCGATATCAAGGCAGCGGGGCTATTTGAACGAGGCTGGGCAGGGAAAACCGATACAGGGTTCACAAATGTTCCGCAGATCCGCGGAGAATGAGGGTTTTTACAAAGTTAAGACCTGGAAACTGTCAATTTCCCGGCATCCTGAGCCGTGCTGCGCATAGCAGCCGGTTAGAATCAGATTGTTGGCAGCAGGTTACTGTCCGCGCGTCAGCGATCTGTGAGGAACGCCACCCGCGGACAGAAGGCAGCGGTTAACTTTCAACCCGCTGAATGTCGATATGCTCGTTTTCCGGATAAAAACAGATTTGCGCCTCGCCACTGGCAAGTTGCTTGCGCACGCTGTTGCGTTTCTGCTCCAGTGAATATTCTACGGCGCCATAATCAGTACCTTCACGCAATATGAAGGCATCGATGATGCCTTCCAGCGCAACGGCGGAGAGGCTTTCAGCGGGAATAACAATCATGTGTGCTGGGCCTCATTGAGCGGCAAACCAAATAGGTCGAGATCGTTGTGAACAGGTCCGCATACTTGACCACAAATCCGCGCTTCAACTTGAGTTTTGCGTGTCATAATGCGTTACTTGGCAGCTTACAAGACTGAACAAAAACGTTCCAATAGGACTGGGAACTATGAGCGAACCTGACCACATTCTAATCGTCGAAGACGAACCTATCACCCGTGAGCAACTGGTTGCCTACTTCGAAGATGAAGGCTTCCGCGTGTCCTCCACCGGCTCAGGTGATGAAGTACAGAAACTTGTCGAAGACACTGATGTTATCCTTGTTCTGCTGGATATCAAACTGCCGGGTAAAGATGGCCTCACACTGACCCGTGAAATCCGTGCACATTCTGACATCGGTATTATTCTGGTCACCAGCAAGCAGGAGCAGATCGATCGCATCCTCGGCCTTGAAAGTGGTGCTGATGACTACGTCACAAAACCCTTCGACCCACGCGAACTGTTATCACGTGCACGAAATCTGATCCGGCGTGTGCAGATTCAGCAGAAACAGCGTAAACGCAATCATATGCGTACATTTGATGGCTGGAGTCTGGACCTTAACAAACGCGAACTCACCACACCGGAAGGCCAGCCTATACAACTGTCCGCTGGTGAGTATCAGCTGCTACTGGCGTTTATGGAACAGGCCGGTGAAGTGATGAATCGCGACCAGCTCATGAATCGGATACGTAATCGCGAATGGTTTCCAGACGACCGATACATCGACGTGCTGGTTGGCCAGTTACGCAAGAAGCTCGGCGAGCGCGCCGCCAACGCTAAAATCATTGCCACTATTCACGGCACCGGCTATTTGTTTACGCCTGAAGTGGTATAGCAGATACCAGATCAGAATGAGGGCCTGAAGGGCTGTCACGATAACGGGTCTGAAAAAGATATGTCGGCTGATCACACGATCTATGAAAGCAACAGCACGCTCGTAAGCCGTGTCGCCTGGCAAGAGCGACCCGCAGTAGCTAAACAACTGAAACCCGGCAGCCTGTCACCCTCTGCAATTGCGCGCTACCAGCGCGAATTCGATATCAACCAGTCCCTGACAAGTCCCTACATCTGCCAGGCGCTGGGATATGACGATCAGAACCATACACTGTATTTTGAGGATGACGAGGCACTGTCCTTACGCGATTATCTCAGCAGGAACGACATTTCTTTTGAGCAACAACTCAGCCTTGCTCAGTCAATGGCGCTGGCGCTACAGTCCATTCATGATGAAGGCGTCATTCATCGCGACCTGAATCCTGCCAATTTTGTCGTCTTCTCCGGCACGGATGAAGACAATGAGCTGCATATAAAAATTATCGACTTCGGTTTGGCAACCCTGGCCACCCATGCACAGCCAACAATGTTGCAGCCTGAATCGCTGACTGGGACCCTACCCTACATATCACCCGAACAGACCGGACGAGTGAATCGTGTAGTCGACTATCGAACCGATCTGTATTCGCTGGGCTGCACGTATTACGAATTGTTTTCTAAACAACCGCCATTTGTATTGACCGACCCACTTGAACTGATACACGCTCATATTGCCAGCACGCCGCAACGCATAACTGAGATCATCAGCACGGTACCTACCTGGCTGGCAGACATCATTGCCAAACTTCTGGCAAAACAACCGGAAAGCCGCTATCAGAGTGCACAGGGCGTCTATGACGATCTCGCCAAGGCTGCGCAGATGTCAAACGTTGTACCTTTTCGCCTGGGACGCACCGACAGCAAAGAAAAACTCTCAAAACCGAAAAAACTCTACGGCCGCAAAGGCAGCCAGGAAAAACTAACAGATCTTCTGGAACGCGCAAAACAGGGTGAAGTACTTTTTGCCTGCATCAGCGGCGGCCCCGGCATGGGCAAATCCGCCCTAACCGACTCTGCCCTGCAACAGGCGGCACATCTTAACGCACTGACTGCAAACGTGAATGGCAGCAGTATCGACGTACAGGACACCGACACCCTCTGGCTTGCGCTGATCCGCCCTATCCTGCGGCAGTTGCTGAGCATGCCTGAGCACGCCAGTGAAGCGATCTTGAAACGCCTGGCACGTAAACCATCAGCTGATCTTTCGGTTCTGGTTGAGGACTTACCAGAGCTTGCGAGTATTGTGCAGATCAAGAGCGATAAACCAGGCCTACCTGGCAAGGGTATCAGCGAAATACTTGCGGCAATCAAACCAATGACGCTGGTATTTAGCGTAACAAACGCACACACCTTACCACCGGAATGTATTACTGCGGTCATTGAAGAAAGCCTTTCACATCGCAATATTCTGATCATTTTCGGCTGGGAAAGCGTCAACGAAGCTTTGTTTCAGGAAGCTCGAATCGCCACTAAAACAACTGCTCTGCCGTTGCACCTGCTGGACCGCGCGGATATTCGCGACATGTTATCTGACATGTTGTCGCACAGTGAGGCCAGGGTGCGAGAACTGGCGGCGGAAGTTCATAACAAGACAGATGGTGTACCGGCCTTCGTTCACGATTTGATCGCAGAACTGCACCAGCAGGAACACATCTCTTATGATCGGCGCGAGGGTCAGTGGATCTGGGATATTGACGCAGTGCGCCGCTACTTTTTCAACAGCAATTCCAATGAAAGAATCAGTGCGTTACTGGACCAGCTACCTTCCGGGTCGCGGGCATCTATCTGCGCGGGCGCCTGTATCGGGGAAACATTTGATCTGAAACTACTTGCGCATGTGCTTGATGACAGCCTGGGAGCCGTTGCCAAACACCTGCGTGCTGCAATCAGTCTGGGCATCGTCGGTATGAGCGGCGAGCGCCACTATCAGTTTTCACATCCACGCATCCGTAATCTCGCCTACGAGCGGACACCGGTAGACCTGAAGCAGAACTTTCATTTCGCGATTGCTGCCGCGCTGAAACAGAACAATGACCGCCTCAGCGCTCGTGGTGAGGGTAATCTGACACTGGATATTGCCGATCACCTGAACGCTGCAACCAACCCGGTAGATACCCCGGACGATGTTCGCCAGCAAAGCGCCCATCAGAATCTGCTGGCCGCACAGTACTCTTTGAGCGAAGGTAACTTTCGCCTCGCCTTTAAATATGCACGCAGTGGACTGGCGCTGAAAGGCGGCCCCACCCAGGACAGTCTGTACGTTGAACTCGCTGAAAGCGCCGCAAAAGCCGCTTATCTGTGTGGTGATTTCGAACAGTTAGAGCACGTGCAGACGCGGGCAACCAGTCATGCACTACGCGAGATTCAAATCCGCGCTGCCATGGTACAAAATCGACTGGGGCAAGTGGTCCAACTTACCTGTGATGGCCTGCAGGCGCTCAACCTCAATCTGCCAGGCACAACTCGTGGCCTGTCCAACTCGCTGCATCAACTCTATGCGCGTTTGCTGCGCAGCGCCGAAAACATAGGCTTGGGCCGATATCTTTCAAGCAGAAGACAATTTCTCGCCGCACCGCTGACGCCCGTAAATGACCCACAGTTCAAGCAGGTCGCCCGCCTGGCAGGCTATCTTGCCCACGCACAATTCCACCTGGGTGATGCCTCTCAACCAGCCCATGCTTTGGCGATCGCAAACGCTGCCCGGGACAAGGGTTACTGCGGCGAAGTCGCGTTCGCTTTTGCGATTGCCGCCGCGGATGCGCATGCCCACGGATCAAAACAGCAGGCTTTGTCGCTGGCAAAACAATCCCGATTCATTGCTGAACAATTTCCAAACGAGGCTTTTTCCGTCCGCGCATTGATTACCTTGAGCGGGCTGGTTGACCCGTGGTTTGGCAGTTTCGACCAAACCGTGCGTGGTCTCGTCGATGCTTCAACACGCTGCATGGCTTTGCAGGACTATGAGTTTGCTGCCAGTGCAGGCGCATTTTACGCCACCAACGGTTTCCTGCGTGGGCTGGAGTTGGGTTCTTTGAAACGCGCCATCAACGACCAGATCAATCACGTCAACCCACAGGGACACATCACCGGCGTAAACATCCAGTATTTTGTCCTGCAGATTGTTGCCAGCCTGCTGGCTCAGCCTCTGGATGAGACCCAGATTCGAACCCCGGCGCAACAGATCACCAACGGCGAGGATCGTCTCGCCCAGGCCTGCGTATACACTTTAAGGCTCTATTACGCCGTCCTCTTCAATGACTTTCGCGGCGCACAGAACGTGCTCGAACTCGCAGAGCAGCACAGCGATATTGTGCGCACCTCACCACTGCATACGCTGTATGCACTGTGCAGCGGCCTGGTCGCTGTGCGCAACCAGCCCGAGCGCCGGGATGCTTTACACCAGGCCCTTAAGTCGCTCCGCCATGCAGCAAAACATGGCGCTACGTTTGCTGAAGCTAAAGTGATGATCCTTGAGGCTGAGCTTGCCCGGGTACAGGGTCAGATGAGCCTGGCACTGGAACGCTGGGAGCGCGCTGCTGAAACCGCCAGACGGCTGGGCTATGCAAACGACGAAGCTCTCGCCTACGAACTCGCGGCACGGGCATGCGAAACACAGGGACGCGCCGACTTCACCAAACTGTTTGCCCGTAATGCTTATGAAGCTTATCTGCGCTGGGGCGCCGTCGCAAAAGCAAACCAGTTGGAGCGGGATCTGCCCGGACTCAACGACAGGGATATGCTTGGCGTCCAGGGCGCAAACCATCTGCCTGTGACTGACCTGGCTGACCTGACGCTGCGTGATTTCCAGACCCACCAGAACAGCATCGAAAGCGCAGAGTTCAGCGACCGAATTCTGGATACATCAACGGTTCTGCGTGCCGCCCAGACCATTTCGGGCGAAATTGTGCTGGATCGTGTGTTAACCAAGTTGTTGAAACTGGCATTGGAACACGCCGGTGCACAAAAGGCATGTATGCTGCTGCGCTCTGAAGGACGCCTGCACGTCGAAGCCATAGCCGGTGTCGATGGCGGCGCCACACGCCGAATCAGCCCGGCAGAACCCCTCGAACTCAGCCAGGATGTCCCTGTTTCGATTGTGCAGTTTGTTACCCGAACCAACAAATCGCTTGTACTTGCGGATGCAACTGCAGAAGACGTCTTCACCCAGGACAGCTACATAAAGCGGATGCAGCCCTTGTCGGTGCTCTGCTTGCCGATTATTCACCGCAGTGAAGTCACGGGTGTGCTGTATGTTGAACACAGATGGCTGACCGGGGTATTTACCGCTCAACGCGTTGAAGTACTGTCATTACTGGCCTCACAGGCAGCAATCAGTATTGAAAATGCACGTCTGTACGCTGATCTGCAAAATGCGCGGGATGAATACCGCACACTCTACGACAGCGCTATTGAAGGCCTGTTTCGAATCAGTGCTGAAGGCCAGTTACTCAGTGCAAATCCGACCCTGGCCAAAATTCTGGCCTTTGACAGCACAGCAGACCTGTTGGTTGAGTACAAGGACCTGATCGACCGCGTGTTCCTTAAAAAAGAACAGGCGCAATTGTTCCTCTCCGAGCTTGAAGAAAAGGCTCAAGTTAAAAACTTTGAAGCTCAGGGCATGACGCGCACAGGCAAAGTTTTCTGGATGGCCCTGACCGCTCGTATTAATCAGGATACCGATAACGGCAACTTTATCGATGGCTCTCTGTTCGATATTTCCGAACGCATCGAGCGCGAACAGGCTGACAAGCAAAGGCAGATCGCCGAGGCTGCTACGCTTGCAAAGAGCGAATTTTTAGCCAACATGAGCCACGAGATCCGCACTCCGATGAACGCTATTGTCGGCTTCTCCAAACTGACCCTGGACACTCAACTCGATCGTAAACAACACGAATATCTGACCAGTATCCGCAATGCCGGAGAGAACCTGCTCTCGCTGGTCAGCGATGTTCTGGACTTTTCAAAAATCGAGGCAGGCAAATTAACCCTCGAAGAGCGCCCATTCCGTCTCGCTGAGACCCTTAAAGAAGTGGAACGTCTGTTCCGTACCGATGTCAGGCGCAAGGGCTTGAAGCTAACAGTGAAAGACGACACCCTGCAGCATCCAGACTTTCCTGCACACGGGCACGTGGTTGGTGATTCAATGCGGCTGCAGCAGGTATTCGTTAACCTGATCGGAAATGCGGTTAAATTTACCCAGACAGGCGGCATTGAATTATCTTCTGAGGTCATCGAGTGCAAAAACGATAACTTTGTTCTCCTCTTCACTGTTGCAGATACCGGCATCGGTATCGAGCCTGAGCAGATCAACCGGCTGTTCGGCTCTTTCGAACAGGCGGAGTCTTCCACAACGCGTCGCTATGGCGGAACGGGGCTGGGGCTGACCATCTGTCGGCGTCTGGTTGAGGTCATGGGGGGCGAAATCACCGTCACCTCCACACCCGGCGAAGGCAGCCTGTTTTCGTTCACCATGCAAGCACGCCGACCTGCAGATCAGGAACTGGATCCGGGTAATGCCACTAAACGTAAAGCCAGCGCCTCGGCAATTCTCAACAACCGCAGCATTCTGGTTGCGGAAGATAATCCCATCAATCAGCAGTTAGCCCTGGAATTTCTGCAGCGATCCGGAGCCAGGGTCGATATCGCAGAGACCGGACGAGAAGCCATCAGCGCTGCTGTCGAAGGCGACTATGACGCCATTCTGATGGACATCCACATGCCTCAGATCGACGGCCTGGAAGCCACCGCAACAATCAGGTCCCAGGGTCTGACGCTGCCGATAATCGCAGTATCCGCAGATGCGTTGAGTGAACGTAAGGCGGCAGCACTCGAGGCCGGTTGCAACAGTTACATCACTAAACCGATAGACTTCGAGCGCCTGTTGAGTGCGCTGGAAGAGGTCTTACCAGAGCCTGACCAGCAACTGCGCCGCAGAGCAACGGACCAGGCCACATCTGCTCAAGCTGCCGCAGACCAGGTTGCAATGGCGGACGAAGAAGTGGATGACACGCAACCAGACACAGCCCAGGAAATCGGCCGCGACGATTTGCCCTTTGATTTACACCGCGTTGCCGGCATCGATCTTGGTGAGGCCATCAAAAATCACAACGGCAATGTCCGCCTGATGACAAAACTGATGGGGGATTTTGGTCACTATTATGGCGACGCAGGCCCCAAGATACGTGAGCATATAAATAATAGAGAATACGAGGACGCTGAACGCCTGGCGCACAATCTACACGGCGTTGCCGGCAGCTTTGGCGCCACTCGTCTGAAAGACGCTGCCAAAACATTAGAACTCGCGCTGGTTAACGGCGAAACGAAAAATCTGTTGGGACTTGCCCAGAGTTTTGAAGTGGCTCTGGCCGAAGTGCTTGAGTCTGCAGAAGCCCTGGCCAGCAACGAAGTCCCCTTCCGCGCCTCAGATTTTACTGCTGATGGCCGCAAAAAACCTGACAGGCCTGCTTAATGCGATAGCTGGGTCAATGGAATCTGCGCACTGACTTTGACGTCCGCGGTCAGATTCAAAAAATCGAAGAGTCTGTGATCAGCAAGATGCGACGGCGCAACATGGCCGATGCTGCGCGCAATATTCTCTACCCTGCCGGGCTGCTCCCGGTCCCACTGCAGCAGCATCTGCTTGATGTTCTGGCGTTGAAGATTTTCCTGGGAACCACATAGATTGCACGGAATGATCGGGTACGCGGCATAGTCAGACCATTGCGACAGCAGATGTTCGCGTACGTAGTAAAGCGGACGAATCAGAATATTCCTGCCATCGTCACTTTTTAATTTTGCCGGCATGGCTTTCATACGTCCGCCGAAAAACATATTCAGAAACAAGGTTTCAACCACGTCATCCAGATGGTGACCCAGAGCTATTTTAGTCGCACCGATTTTTTGTGCATGGCTGTATAAAATACCGCGTCGAAGTCGAGAGCAAACCGGACAGGTGGTTTTGCCTTCCGGAGTCAGACGCTGCACAACACTGTAGGTATCCTCCTGCAGAATCTCAAAATCGACACCTTTACTCGATAAGTACTCAGGTAAGACGTGTTCGGGAAACCCGGGCTGTTTCTGATCAAGATTCACCGCGACAAGGGAAAAATCTATCGGCGCGTGCTGTTGCAGACTGAGCAGGAAGTCCAGCAGCGCATAGCTGTCTTTTCCACCTGACAGGCAGACCATTACCTTGTCACCGGGGTCAATCAGGTTGAAGTCTGTGACTGCCTGACCTACCAGCCGGCGTAACTTCTTGTGGCACTTGTTTTTCTCATAGACGCTTTTTCGTGGATCCCGCGACGGGGCGGTAGATCCTGACACAGCATCATAAATTGATACGGACAACTTGGTTTACTCATAAGCCGGGGCGTGATTTGTACCAGAACTACCGCCAGCGCACCAGTACAGGTGGCGAGTGCAGATCAGCCGAAGCGTCAGCCAGACCGATTCAGGACGCGTCCACAACCGATGTTGTGGCTACACTAGGACTTTGTGTTTGCGGATCGTTAAACGCAAGAACAAATGATTCGAATTCGTCTGCTGGCAACGGCCTAGAGTAGTGGTAACCCTGCACATAGTCGCAGCCGATCCGCTTCAAGCGTTCCAGTTGATCAGCTTCTTCAACCCCTTCAGCAACTACTTTCATACCGAGAATGCGGCCCATGGCTACTATAGAGGCAACCAGTCCCAGATCGCGGGCGTTGTCGATTCCATCAATGAAACTCTTATCCACCTTGAGCACATCAAATTCGTAGTCGCGCAGGTATCCAACCGAAGAATAACCGGTACCAAAATCATCCAGTGCAAGGCGGACGTTTATATCACGCAATCCCCGCAGGAACAGCAATGCGTTACCTTCGTTCTGAACAAGGGCGGATTCCGTCAACTCAACCGTTATCTGATCTGAACACTCCAGCGCCAGAGCTGCGAGCAGTTCTTCAACATCCCTTTCATCAACCAGTTGGCGCGCACTGACGTTCAGCGATACACGCAGGTTCGGCATAGTGGTGTGCCAGATTTTCAGATAGCGCTGGACTTCTGCAACCACCCATCGGCCTATATCTATAATCAGGCCAGTGGCTTCGGCAACAGGAATAAATTCGAAAGGCGATATCATACCCAGCACCGGATTTCGCCAGCGCAGCAGAGCCTCAGCGCCGTATATTTCCCGCTTTGAAATATCCACTATCGGCTGGAAATGCAGCTCAAACTCCTGTCCGGCTATTGCTTTACGCAGATTGCTTTCCAGCTCAAATCGTCGCGCAGCGACGATATTCATCTGTTCTTCAAAAAATTTCAGCTGATTGCCACCTCTGGCTTTAGCATCCAGCCGCGCGGCATCTGCTTTCTGTAACAGCTCACCCGCTGTATTACCATCATCAGGAAAGATCGTGACGCCACAACTGCTGGTGATGAAAAGCTCACCTTGCTGCGCCGCAAAAGACGGCGCAAAGGCTTCAACCACACTGCGCGCAAGCTTCTCAGCTTCAGCGATGTCATCAATATCCGTTGCCGCAATAACAAACAGGTCACCACCCATACGGGCAACCGTATCCGATTCCCGAGCACACAGAGCAATACGATGCGCTGCCTCGATCAGGATTCGATCCGCGCCTGCGTGCCCCAGCGAATCGTTCACGTTCTTGAAGTTATCCAGGTCAATACTGACGACGGCACCACGCTTGCTTTCCTGTAGCGCGCGTCCAAGCCGTTCATTCAACAGATTCGCGTTGGGCAGTTTGGTCAGATTATCGTGGTGGGCCTGCCACAGCATCAGTCGCTGTTCCGCATCTGAGTGCGCGGCTTCCAACGACAGCGTCAGGTAACCCTGCACATTGGCGGCGGCGTCTTTCAGCCCGATACGCATAACTTTTTCTGCGTGGGCACTGCCATCTTTGCAGCGCATCCGGTATTCGCCGGTCCAACTGCCTTTCTCTTCAAGCTGTGCGCGCATACGTTCAACCGCAGCCTGTTCCTCCAGCGAATCATCACAAACAGACTGTTCACCAATCAACTCGCTGCCGCTGAATCCTGTTGTTTTTTCAAACGCTTTATTGGCTCGCAACAGACGATCGTTGGCATCGCTGAGGCTCACCGCCACAGGAATGTTGGCAAACAGAAATTTGTCGTCGAGCAGCAATTTTAAAGGAGAGTGCGCACGCAGATTGAACCGCCAGTAGATTAAGGCTGCGCTCGACAGAAGTAACACGATCAGCGACAGATAATAATAATGTGTCGCGGTCCCGGCTTTGCGCTGCAGCGATGCATCTAACGCTGCAAGCTCACTGACAACACCGCCAAGATCTCTGGAGACTTCAATCAGCTGCGAGTCCGGGATTGTCTCACCCGCGCTGAAGCGTCGGGTCAGTTCTTCAAGCGGGCGGCGTAATTCTTCGCCGGCCGGCGGTACATGGTGCAGCAGTTGGGGAAACAATTGTGCGGCGTGAATCAGCCAGCCTGGCTTCGAACTGCCATCAAGCACACTTCTATGCAGGACAGACGTCTGTTGCAGAAGTCCATCAACATCACGCTGCTGCACCTGGGTGAGGTACAGATTGATTGAAAAATAGGCGCAGCTGAGAACAAAAGCCAACACGACCCAGACCTGCCACTGACTTAATGACAGCGAACGTGCAGTAAATACAACTGATGAAGGCGCCTGGTTCAAAATGGATGCTGCTCGATCTGGACCTGATGGTGTCTCTTAAGGCTAGACGGGGAACGGCAAGCTGCAATGTCAATTGTGGCTTTTTGGGGAATGGCGCAAAGTCTGCGCGCCGCGCCCGGAACCGAGGCGCCACGGGAAGAAAAACCGTCAGAAAAGCAGCACTGCAAACGTTGTTGTGCAACGCTTTACCGGCGTTGTCTCAGATCACTGTACAGCTCAGTTCAACCCGCGCAATACCAGCATTGGCGGAGAGTTCACCAGGGAGCGACTGCCTAAGAGTCCAACTACGGTGATAATCAGTGCGCCCAACAGTGGCCCAACCGGCCAGATCCAGGGATGTAACTGCATATCAAGATCAAACACCTGACTCTGCAGCACCGCCACGGTGAGTTCAGCGCCAAACACGGCAACTATGCCTGCAAACGTACCGAGTACCGCAAATTCAAACGCCAGCGACGTGCCTATCAACCTGCGGGTACCGCCGAGGGTACGCACCAGCGCATGTTCAGCCATGCGGGCGTCGCGGCTGGCCTGAATACTGGCAACCAGCACCAGACAGCCACTGCCCAGCACCAGCGCCAGAACCAGTTCCACAGCCTGTGTAACTCTATCCACGATGTTGGTGATCTGCTCTATCAGTGCATCAATTTCAATCACCGTAATTGTCGGGTGATTGCTCAACAGTTCATTCAGGAAAACTTTCTGACTGCGTTCCAGATAGAAGCTGGTCATATAGGTTGATGGATAATCACGCAATGCCGGCGGCGACAAAATAATGAAAAAGTTTGGGCTCATACTCTCCCATTCAAGCGTACGTATGCTGGTGACTTCTGCATCGAAGTTCTGTCCACCGATGTCAAAGGTAAGCATGTCACCAATGGAGAGCTTGAAATCGTCTGCGTATTCCTGCTCCAGAGATACCTCAGCTTTGTCGGTCTGTTCTGACCACCACTGCCCCGCCACCACTTCATTGCTCTCGGGCTGTTCAGCGATCCAGGTCAAGTTGCGCTCGGACATGAGGCCAGGTCCGCCATCCTCCCCACGGGTTGCAACTCTGGCCTGATATGCTTTTGCCTCTTCTCCATTAACACCGACGACCCGACCGCGAATCATGGGATAGAGGAAATCTCCAGCAGTGGCTTTCTCGTCGATGAGCGCCTGAACCGCATCCACCTCGTCAGAAGCGACGTTCATGACAAAGTGATTAGCAGCTTCCTCAGGTACCTGGGAGCGCCACTCGGTCACCAGTGCCGTTCGCAGCAGCACCAGAACTAACAATAACATTATGGCGAGGCCAAAAATCAGTATCTGCGCGGTGTTAGCCTGGCTGCGACGCTGCAGACCGCTTAATGCAAGGCGCCATCCGCTGCGTGCCTGCATGCCGACGACCCGACCGCTTTTCAGCAACAGATACGCCAGCGTGCCAAAAACAATGACGACGCCGGTGGCGCCAATGATTGTCCAGAAGGTCAGGAACCAGCTGCCGCTGTACCAGACCAGCAGGAATATGCTGCCGGCAATCGCTGCTCCATACGACAACCACTGACTGGCTGGTGCCACACCGAGATCACGCCTGATGACGCGCATCGGGGACACTTCTTTCAAGTGGACAAACGCAGGCATGGCAAACGAAACGGCACAGATAAGACCCGTTGCGGTACCCAGGGCAAAAGGACGCAGCCCGGGCGGTGGCAACTCAATCGTGATCAGCGTGGACAGAATCTGCACAATCAACAGATGCAGCAAGCCACCCGCAGCAAGACCCAGCGCAATTGCGATAGCGCCTATCAACAGCAGAATACTGAGGAAACCATAGAGAATCTGCGACGGCGTTGCCCCCAGTGTTTTCAGCACGCCGACGTGATCATAATGCCGTGCCGCATAGCGATGCGCACTTAACGCTACCGCGATGCCTGCCAGCAAAACACCTAACAAGCCACCAAGAAGCAGAAAACTCTCCGCACGATCCAGGGCAGACCCAATCCGTGGACTGCTCTCACGAATACTTACCCATCGATAGTTGGGTTCCAGTTCAAGGTTGTTACGCAGGCTTTCAAGATCGCCTTCGTCTCCGCGTAGCAGCAATCGGTATGAAATTCGGCTCCCGGGCTGCACCACTTCGGTGGCGGGGACGTCGTCAATATTCATTAACAGCCGTGGGCCCAGGTCAAAAAACGAACCACCGCGATCCGGTTCTGCCACCAGCACCCGACCAATACGCAGTTCCGCAAGTCCAACTTCGATGCTGTCTCCGAGCGATACGCCGAGGGCGGGAAACAATCTGGAGTCCAACCAGACTTCACCCGTTGGTGGAATTTCCTCAATGGGATAGCCACGCACAAACGGTTCATCAGAAACAATCAGTTTGCCGCGCAGAGGATAGGTGCCAGCGACTGCTTTCACGCTGACCAGCTGATTTGTGTCTCCGGCAAACACCATGGATGGAAAGACCATGGTTTCAGCCATCTCCAGGTCGCGCGCAGCAGCGGCAACGCGGAATTCGTCGGGAATCGGACGCGAGCTGGATATCTGTCGATCTGCTGCCAGGAAATTAGAGGATTCCTCCACCAGCGCGTGGTGCAGGCGGTCAACAAACAGACTGATCGACGTGACTGTACCCACGGCCACCACCAGCGCAACCAGCAGAAGTCCCATTTCACCGGAACGAATGTCACGCATCGCCATGCGCCGCACAAGATGAAAATTCATAACTTTATACTGCCTGCTTCAATCGCGATGGTGCGATCACAGCGTTCCGCCAGGCGGTTATCGTGGGTCACCATGATCAGCGTTGTACCAAACTCTTTATTCAGGTCGAACAACAGCTGGATAATTAATTCCCCGGTATGGGTATCGAGATTACCGGTTGGCTCATCCGCGAACAGTACGGTTGGTTCGGAGGCAAAGGCTCGGGCGATGGCAACCCGCTGCTGCTCACCGCCTGACAACTGACGCGGGTAGTGGGTCACTCGATCTGCCAGGCCCACTTTTTTCAGCAGTTCTATCGCCTGGCTTTCAGCAAGCCTTTCACCCCGCAGTTCCGCCGGTAACATGACATTTTCAAGGGCCGTTAAGCTGCCAAGCAATTGAAAAGACTGGAACACAAAGCCGACGTGTTTACCTCTGACAAGGGCCCGGGCTTCTTCATCCAGAGTGGTCAGTTCGGCATCGACAAGATGTACGCTCCCGCTGGATGCAGAATCAAGTCCGGCGAGAATACCCAGCAAAGTGGTTTTCCCGGATCCGGATGCACCGACGATAGCAACAGTTTCACCCTGTTTGATTTCCAGATCAATGCCATCCAAGATAACCAATTTACCAGCGGCCGTATCCACTGATTTTTCGACCGCTTTTGCACATACCACCGTATGATTCATGAATTATTTCTACCCAGTACCAATGAATAAACTGTTCTCTCGCTCCAGCACATCACCCTTGAACATCCGTCTCTGGAGCCTGCTGGCTGTCCTGTGTCTGACAATCGTCCCCACCTACCTCAGCGCATCTACGCTGCCTTCGGTCGCTCTGCCCTCTTCGCAGGTTGACCAGGCTGCCACCACAGATCACGACGAGCGTCGAGCAATTGTGGTGCTCGGCGACAGTATCAGCGCAAGTTACGGTATTCAACGCGAACAGGGCTGGGTACATTTACTCGATACCGCGTTAGCACAGCGTGAAGAGCCCTGGTTTGCTGTAAACGCCAGCATCTCCGGTGAAACTACCGGCGGCGGCTACGCGCGTCTGGCTGGCGTGCTCGCTGAGCATAACCCGGACATTGTGATTATCGAGCTGGGTGGCAACGACGGTCTACGCGGCTACCCGGTAGAGAAGATTCGAGAAAACCTGCGCGGTATGGTCGATCTGGTTAACGAAAGCGGCGCCACGCCTATTATTGTTGCGATGCGCATCCCGCCAAACTACGGGCCGCGCTATACCCGCGCATTCGATACAGTTTTTGGCGAGGTTGCCGAAGAGAAAGGCACCGCTTACGTACCGTTCCTGCTGGAAGAAGTTGCGCTGGCGGATAACATGATGCAGGAAGATGGCATCCACCCCACAGCAGAGGCGCAGCCACTCCTGCTGGACGCCGTGTGGGATAAGCTGTTGCCGCTATTGTGAAACGGGTAGCGAGGCCGTTACTTCTGAGTTTCACCGATGTGCGATTCACCTCGGGCAGCGGCTAACTCAACCTGTCGTTGACGTTGCCGGAAGCTGTCTAACCTGGCCTGATCAATCTGGCCGACACAATGTGGACACTGCACACCGCGCTCATAAACCGCACTGGCCAGGTCTTCTTTAGATAAAGGATGCCGGCAGGCGTAACACTGATCGTACTGTCCTTGATTTAGCGCGTTATCCACAGAAACTCGTTGATCAAAGACAAAACACTCGCCCTGCCAGCGATTGTCTTTTTCCTCAACATCTTCGAGATATTTGAGAATACCGCCATTCAACTGATAGACCTTTTCAAATCCGGCCTGACGCATAAAGGCTGATGCTTTTTCGCAGCGAATGCCGCCGGTACAGAACATCGCAATTTGCTTCTGCTCCTGGGGATCTAGCTGGTCTGCCACCCAGCCGGGAAACTCGCGAAAGTTTGTAGTCTCCGGTGAAAGAGCAGCAGGGAACGTGCCGATAGCAATTTCATAGTCGTTGCGCGTATCGATCACAAGTACATCAGGGTCGGCGAGCAGTTCATTCCAGCGCTGGGCATCAACATGCTCACCAGTCTGTTGCAGATCAAGGTCGGCTACGCCAAAGCTGACAATTTCAGGTTTAATTTTCACCTTGAAGCGAAAGAAACCGCGATTGTCCTGCGCCAGATCCGACCACTTAAAAGGTATCTCACCAAACCGCTGTTGCAGAAACTTTGTCAGCTCGTGCAGCGCTGAGGCAGTGCCAACCACGGTGCCATTCACACCCTCATGAGCAATCAGAATGGTACCTTTCAACCCGAGTTTTGAACCAGTCTGCAGCAATTCATCGCGCAGCGGCTCAAGCTCATCAACCCCAGTAAATTTGTAGAATGCCAGAACCCGCCGCACTAGGACTGTATCCTTGCAGCGCCATCACCGCCCGCGCACGCAGGACTCATCGGCGCATTGCCAAAACGTTTGCGCCACTCAGCTTCGGTATAGGGGTGGATCGCCAGAGCGTGCATGCCCTGGTCAAATTCGCTCTGCAACAGCGCGTTGATACGGCGATGGCGATCAATGCGACTGGCACCTTCAAAGACCGGTGAAACAACAACTATCTTGAAGTGAGATTGCGCACCCGCTGGTACGCTGTGATTGGCAGACTCGTCGATCACTTCCAGATGCAGAACCTGCAGGTCCTGATCAAGCGCCTGTTCAATGCGTTGGGCTCGCGTATTCATGCCTCGCCTTTGCGGATAATTCGGGCGTCAGATTATAGAGCTGAGCAGATGAGGTGCAAGGACCGCCAATATCCTCAGATGGTGAAACCGCCGATGGTGCTAACGCTCAACAATGGCAACGGTGACGTTGTCGCGACCGCCTTTGTCTAAAGCTGCCTTTAACAGGAAGTTGGTACAGTCCTCCAGATCAGGGGTGGCCATAATGGCTTCAATATCCGCCGCCGCGACCAGATCGGACAGCCCGTCGCTACACAGAAGAACACGGTCAAATTCAGGCACCACACCCGCATCAGCTTTAAAAGCACCAGGTAAACCCATGGCGTGCGTTAAGATATGCTGGTTGGGCGCATTGTGCGCGTTTTCGGGTGCTATCTCACCGTTGTCGACCATGCGCTGGGCAAGCGTATGGTCATGGGTTACCTGGGACAGTCTGCCGTTGCGATAGACATACAGACGCGAATCACCGACATGGCTGAAATAAGCCTGCTGTCCCTGCATGGCCCAGACTACCAGGGTTGTGCCCATTTTGCCGACGTAACGCATGTTGCGCGCGCGTTCCAGCACAGCTTCGTTGGCAAGATTAAGTACCGCTTTCAGATCTTCGGCACTCTGGCGAGGCTGTGCGGGATCACGCAGCGCCCGACTGGCAGACTCTACCGCTACAGCACTGGCCACTTCACCGGCGAGCAGTCCGCCCATCCCGTCAGCAAGCACAACAAACTCATGTTCGGGTTCACAATGAACACAATCTTCATTGTTTATGCGCACCAACCCCTGATGGCTACGCGACGTCATTTTCACCTTTTCCCCCGTCGGACAAATCCTGCTTGAACGTGGTGTACGTTACCCCCGATCAGTTAAACTAGCCAGTTGCACACCTGATAACTTACGAGGATTTTGATGCTGGCCATTATCTCTCCAGCCAAAACGCTGGACTTTGAATCCAAGCTGACCACCCGCAAAGGCACAACGCCTGACTTCGTTGAAGAAAGCGATCAGTTGATTGGCCGCCTGCGTCAATACGAACCTGCCGCGCTGACTAAACTGATGAAGATCAGTGACAACCTGGCTGAGCTCAATCACCGTCGCTACCATGAGTGGACACCGGACTTCTCGCCAACCACGGCAAGGCCCGCAGCCCTGGCATTTAAAGGTGACGTCTACCTCGGCCTGCAGGCTCAGGCGCTGAGCGAACGAGACCTGACCTGGGCACAGAAACACCTGCGGATTTTGAGCGGGTTGCATGGCGTGCTGAAACCGCTGGATCGGATCCACCCCTATCGTCTGGAAATGGGCACACCGCTGTGTACCGAAAAAGGTAAAAACCTCTATGACTTCTGGGGAGACAAAGTCACGCAAGCGTTGAACAAAGACCTGGCAGAGCAGTCTAATCCACTGCTGGTTAACCTTGCTTCTCAGGAATACTTTAATGTCATTGACCCCGACGCGATCAACGCCGAGGTCATCAACATACATTTCAAAGAAGAAAAAGACGGCAAATTGAAATTCCTCTCATTTTACGCCAAAAAAGCGCGGGGACTGATGGCCCGCTACATGATCGACAAACGAGTTAAAACACGAAAAGCCTTAAAAGCGTTCGATTACGAGGGTTATGCCTACAATGAGGCCCTTTCGAGCAGTCACGACTGGCTGTTTACCCGCCCTCAGCCCGCCCCTGTGAATAACAGGAAATAGCACAACCAGAAAACCATGCGCCAGCCGAAAGGCGCTCAAAGGAAATCCAATGTCTGAAGAAAATTTATCTCCCGATGTGCAGACCCAGATTGAAGCTGCCGCCTTCCGCCGCCTGCTGGCCCACCTGGACGAGCGTAAAGATGTACAGAACATCGACCTGATGATTCTGGCTGGCTTCTGCCGCAACTGTCTCTCAAAGTGGTACAAAGCTGCAGCGGAGGAACTGCATGCAGACGTTGATCTGGATACGGCCCGGGAAAAGATTTACGGCATGACTTACGACCAATGGAAAAGCACTTACCAGAAGGAAGCAACGCCGGAACAGCTTGCTGCCATGGAAGCCGCGGCGAAACACTGACGTGACAAAAACAACCGCCAAAGTCGGCGAACCCGAATTGACCGGCCCAGCCAAGTACTGGCGCGAGTGGCGCGGCTTTGTGCTGTTTATCGCTATCATGCTGGTCTTCCGGTCCGCCATAGCAGACTGGAATCAGGTGCCCACCGGCTCAATGATCCCAACCATTCTGGAAGGGGACCGCATCGTTGTAGACAAACTGGCTTACGACCTGCGCATACCCTTTACCTTGATACGGATTGCCCAGTGGGGTGACCCCGAACGTTCAGATATTGTGACTTTCGAATCGCCAAAAGATGGCAAACTCCTGGTCAAGCGTGTGATCGGTGTCCCCGGTGATGTGGTCACCTTGTACAACAATCGCCTGACCATTAATGGCCAGGTCGGTCAGTACCAGAACGTTGAGCTAAACGCGTTACCGGAACCGGTGGCGGCGGCCATCGATAACATCGAAGTGACCAAGGAGACTCTGCTTGGCGACAGCCGTACCGTCATGACTTATCGGCTACGCCACCCGCAGATCCGTAGTTCGTTCGGACCGGTTACTGTCCCTGATGGACACTATCTGATGTTGGGAGACAACCGCGACAACAGCCAGGATTTCAGAGTCATCGGGTTTGTTAAGCGTGAAGTTATTCTGGGCAAAGCAGGCGCAATAGCATTTTCGTTAGATTATGAGAATTACTACCTGCCGCGTGCGGAACGTTTTTTCCAGGCACTGATCTGAACCCTCAATCGCGGCGGTGAAACAACCATCGAACAGCCAGTACCAACGCTGCACCTGCCAGACCTGCAATCACCAGCAAACCGACAAAGAGAGCGCTGGTGGTAAGAAATTCGTACATGACTTCGCGCTCAATACCATACTGGTCGCCCATCCAGATGATTGCAAATACCGCCGCAACTGTACCAAGCACAATAGTGCGGGTGAGTCGCAACCAGCCTTTTCGACGGGCTGAAGAACGTTCAATGGCTGAAGGTTTCCGGCGTGAGGATGGCTGTCGCAAAAATGAATCCCGTTGTTTCCACCTGATTACAGGCAATTGGACGGCACATTAACAGGCATTTGTTTATGATCCCAATTCAAAAAGAGGTTTAGTCCCCAATGTACAGCCCCGCTGAAACACAATTTGGTCTCGCCGTGCCCAGTGAGCTCTGGACGCTGCCCGTTGCAGAAAAACAGGCGCTTGCCAGCCGCATTCACAACAGCGGCTATAACCACGTTTTCATGGCTGATCACGTCTCGTTTCGCAATGGATCCGGCACCGATGGCTTTGTTGAAGTGGCCGGGCTGTCACAGCTGCACGATCAGTTGGGTGTCATGATCAGCATCTATCTGTTACCGCTGCGACACCCGTTACCGGTAGCGCGATCCCTGGTTACCATGGCGAAGTTAGCCCCAGGTCGCATGACTTTTGGCGTAGGCGTTGGTGGCGAAGATCGCCATGAAATTGAGGTCTGTGGCGTCGATCCGCGCACACGTGGCAAACGTACTAACGAATCACTTGAGATTATCCGCCGCCTGCTTGCAGGGGAAGTTGTCGATTACCAGGGTGAACACTTTGATATCGAACAGGCAAAAATTCGTCCACAGCCCGAGCACGCCATCCCCTTCATTATCGGTGGTCGTTCTGACGCTGCTCTGCGCCGGACCGCAAAGTACGGCGATGGGTGGATTGGCGTCTGGTGTTCAGAGCGTCGTTATGCCGAAGCCGTTGACCTGATACAAACCGAGGCAGAGGCCTGCGGTCGCGGAGACACCCGCTGGCTGCACGGTTATCAGCCCTGGGTGGGGGTGGACAATAATCCGACCGTTGCAAAACAGGCTGTAAGGACACAGATGGAAGCCTTTTATAAAGTGCCCTTCGAAAAATTTGAACGCTACACCCCCGCCGGCACACCGGCGGACGTTGCGCAACAGCTGGCCGGCTATAGCGTGGCCGGCTCGCGACTGTTTAACCTGAAAATCTGCTGCGAACATCCTGCTGAAGAAGTGCACTATGCGGGCGAAGTGCAGCGTGAGTTGATGAAGCTGATTGCCTGATGAAATTCCGGGCTATTGTCTGCGTTTGCAGTGCCTTTCTGTTTGCCTGCAGTGGCACTCAGGCAGAAACGTCTGCCGCAGCCCGAAATGGCATCGACAAACCTGGCGCTGGTAGCTATGACACGGTCCTGTACAACGGCACGATATATAACGGCAGCGGTGCGCCACCATTTAACGCCGATGTGGGCATCCGTGATGATAAACTTGCGTTTATTGGCAGGATATCCCCAGACCAGACCGAACAACCCATTGACGCCACCGGCCTGGCTGTAGCACCCGGCTTCATCAACATGTTGAGCTGGGCTACCGAATCCCTGCTGGTTGATGGTGCCAGCCAGAGTAACATCCGCCAGGGTGTCACCCTCGAGGTGTTTGGTGAAGGCAGCTCCATGGGACCACTGACGCCCGACATGCGGAAACTGATGCTTGATCGTCAGGCAGAGATTGAATTTGATATCCCGTGGACTACCCTGGGCGAATACCTGGCTCATCTTGAACAAAAAGGTGTTGCTCCGAACGTCGCGTCTTTTGTCGGCGCAACCACGGTGCGGGTGCACGAACTTGGCTTCGAAAATCGCGCTCCAAGTCCGCTTGAACTGAAAAACATGCAGGCGCTGGTTGCTCAGGCCATGCAGGAAGGCGCTCTCGGGGTCGGTTCATCACTGATTTATGCACCTGCTTTTTATGCGCAGACAGACGAACTTATTGCGCTGATGCAGACCGCCGCAAACTACGGTGGACGCTATATCTCGCATCTGCGCAGCGAAGGCAATCGCCTGCTGGAATCCATCGAAGAGCTGATCACAATCGCGCGGCGCAGTGGCGCGGGCGCTGAAATCTATCACCTGAAAATCAGCGGTCAACACAACTGGCCCAAATTCGACGCTGCTGTCGAGTTAATCGAAGCAGCGCGTGCTGAAGGTCTGGACATCACCGCCAACATGTATACCTATACGGCAGGCTCAACCGGCCTGGACGCCGCCATGCCGCCCTGGGTGCAGGAAGGTGGTTATGAAGCCTGGGTGGATCGTCTCAAACAACCTGACATACGTGCTGAGGTGGTCAAGCAGATGACCAACCCTACAGACGAATGGGAAAATCTGTTGCGCGCAGCCGGTCCGGAAAACACGCTTCTGGTTGGGTTCTCCAACCCTGAGTTACGCCACTACGCGGGCAAAACTCTGGCGGACGTAGCCAAGAAACGGCAACAATCTGCTGCGCAAACCGCCATCGACCTGGTCATTGAAGACGGCTCGCGGGTGCAGGTGGTGTACTTTCTGATGTCCGAAGAGAACGTTGCCCGCACGCTGCAGCTACCCTGGGTCAGCTTCGGTTCCGATGCAGCCTCCATGGCGGCTGAAGGCGTTTTCCTGGCACGCAGTACACATCCCCGTGCCTACGGGAATTTTGCAAGGGTGTTAGGAAAGTACGTCCGCGACGAAAAACTGTTGACACTCGCGGAGGCTATTCGAAAGTTAACCAAACTGCCGGCGGACAATCTTCGCCTGGTTAAACGTGGCCAGCTCAAACCCGGCTACTTCGCTGATATCGTCGTATTCGATCCAGCTCGGGTGCGCGATCGCGCAACCTATGACCAGCCACACCAGTACAGTGAAGGCATGGTCCATGTGTTTGTTAACGGCACTCGGGTACTCGCAGAGGGTGAGCCAACCGGCCAGTTTCCCGGCCGGGTGGTTCGTGGTCCGGGCTGGACAGGTTGGGCAAACTCAGATCATTCACCCTGAAACAGCGTTTTAAACCAGACCAGCACAGCTTCGCGGGCAGGCTATTTTTTTTCGGCTTCCACGGTAAAGGGTTCGATAAAGCGGATATTATTTTTCGCTAAGCCCGCTTCAACGACCGACAGACCACCACTTTTGATCATCCATTCCAGACGATGATCGCGATACTCACGCTTGAACAGACCCGCTTCCAACGCCTGATGTACTTCCTCAAGACTGACCGCCGGGCTATCAAAGGCTACCGCTGCCGCTGCCTGAGTGCACTGTTGAACACTGTCGCGCTGGTTAGCTCGCTGCAGCCATTGACCCAGGCGCGAAGTTTTTTCTGGTGCCAGATCAAATCCCACTGAGCCGTTCACATAAGGGACCACGCTGAGATCACCCCAGCCAAAGCTCTCCCCGTTGAACCAGTCAGCATCACCCAGTTCATGTTCCAGCCAGGCAAACCAGCCACGCGTCTGCTCAGCGGCATTGGCAAGCATCTTTTCAGCAAGCTCACCGCTCGCCCGGTGAAAATTTCTGATTTCCGACATTCCCCAGGTGATCGCCTCAAAATGTGTATCCATGACATCTTCCAGCATTCGCAAGCGGGCTCGCTGAGCGGGATCTGCCGGCAACAGACTGGGCTCTGGCCAGCGGTCTTCTATGTATTCAAGGATAATGGTGGAGTCAAACACAGCAACGTCATCATCGATCAGCGCGGGCACTTCACCGCGGGGACTGGCATCAGCAAACTCCCCAACTGTGCTGCCCGATCCAATCGCGTCGGGCATGACAGCCTGAAAATCGACACCTTTTTCCAACAGCGCAATTTTCACCTTCTGCCCGTACGGGGATAACGGGTGATCGTACACAATGACCATGCAATACTCCTTGTTATTGATCCAATTAGGGTACACTCCGCGACCCCTTTCGCAAATCACCAGCTGCCTTGACCGACGCCAATACAACATCCCCGGATTTTGACCCGACCACCTATCGTTATGCCCGCGTCATTCTGCTGACTGCACTGGTCGGTATGGGCTTTGGCATGACCGTATTGTTTGCGGTTCTTGCGCCATTGGGTCGCGAGGTCGGGTTCACCGAACTTGAGATCTCCAGCATCATTGCCGCTTCTTCTCTGACAGTCTTTCTGGCCAGCCCACGATGGGGCAGGCTCAGTGATCGATGGGGACGCAAGAAAGTATTGCTGACCGGTTTATTCGGCTACGTTGCCGGCACACTGCTGTTTGCCAGCGTGTTCCACATTACCCTTATCGGCGTACTGCTGCCGGTAGTCGGCTACTACGCGCTGATGATATCGCGTATCGCGCATGCTTCATTGATGGCTGCCATGATGCCTTCGGCCAGTGCCTACATGGCAGATATCACGGATCTGGCCGGCCGCACAAAGGGTATGGGGGCTGTCGGCGCTGCTACCAACCTCGGCAATATTATCGGGCCTGCGGTCGGTGGTTTGTTAGCCGGCATCAGCTTGCTGACACCGCTGTGGTTTGCCGCAGGCTTAGCCGCGGTAACAGCAGTATTTGTGATCTTTTTCCTGCCTGAGTCGCCACACGTCAAAGTAGCGTCCACACGCACCACCAAGCGCTTGAAATATACGGATTCACGCATCATGCCGTTTATCTTTGTCGGCGTATTAATGTTTATGGGTATGGCGATGGTGCAGCAGACCCTGGCTTTTCGTTTCCAGGACGTCCTCAATCTGACAGCAGTAGAAACGGCTCAGACCTTTGGCCTGGCGATGGGTCTCAGTGCTGCCGCTTCCCTGGGTAGCCAGTTGTTTCTGATGCAGCGTTTTGACCTGGCACCCTTTCAATGGCTGCGCATAGCGCTGCCTATTCTGATCGTCGCTTTTGGTTGCATGGCTATTGCTGACAGCAAAGCCCTGCTGATGGGCGCAATGGTCCTGCAAGGCGCGGGCATGGGCCTCGCTGGACCGGCTTTTATGGCAGGCGCTTCACTTGCCGTCACCGCTGAGGAGCAAGGTGCCGTCGCCGGTGTAGCAGGTTCCTGCGGACCACTCGGCTTCACGATTGGGCCGCTGCTGGGTGGCTTCTTTTATCAGTATCAGCCCGCTCTGCCTTACTGGATTACTTTTTTCATCTATATCCCGCTGTTCTTCTTTGTCATCTGGGCCAACCGCAAGCTGACCCGTCCCAAGCCCTGAACCCATGAGCTGAGCCCTGCAGCGGCGGACACAACATTGCTGGAAATGATGCTGTACACCAGTATGATCCAATCTCTCTTCCCAATGGAATTTTGCGCATGTCAGATACATTCACCCATTCAGATGTAGAGACCAGCTCAGCTTATGCAGCAAAGGGCCTTCGGCTTGTAACCCTGCCGCTGACGCTGCTGATCGCAACAAACGTATTTGGCCACGGTGCAGCCAGCGCACCAGCAGCTCAGGGCAACCCTGAAATCCAGGCCCAGGCAGAGGCCCGCAGAATTGTCTTTCCGGATACAGCCGCACATAAAACACTGGTAGTAGATCTCCACACCCATACCGTGTTTTCGGATGGCCACGTCTGGCCGAAAATACGGGTTGGCGAAGCCCTGCGGGACGGTCTGGATGCCATGGCGGTGACAGAACACCTGGAGTATCAGCCGCATATCGCTGATATCCCCCACCCTGACAGAAATCGCGCTTATGCAGAAACGCTTGCTGCCGCTGAGGGTTCTGACCTGATGGTGATTGCAGGGTCTGAACTTACCCGCGCTGAACCCGCTGGGCATATCAACGCCATTTTCATCAGCGACGCCAACGCGCTGTTTAAAATCACAACACCACCCGCAGACCCAACAGATGTGCGGGCTTTGTTTGAGGCCAGTGATGCCTGGCCGGCCCAGAATGCTGTGGATGCTGCCGCCAAACAGGGCGCATTCATGTTCTGGAATCACCCCTACTGGACGGCACAAAGTCCTGATGGCATCGCTCGGATGAATGATTTTCATCAAGGTAATATTGAAGCAGGGAAGTTACACGGCATCGAAGTTGCAAACGGCAAAGACTATTCCGCAGAGGCACATGCCATCGCGCTTGCACACAACCTGACATTAATTGGTGTTTCTGATGTTCACGACCTGATTGACTGGGACTACGCACCGCACAACGGTGGCCATCGCCCGGTTAACCTGGTGCTGGCCACGGATCGAACACCTGAAGCCCTGCGCTCTGCCCTGTTCGCCGGACGAACTCTGGTGTGGTTCAAAAACCTGTTGATTGCGCGCGAACCGGAAATGACCGCGATGTTGAACGCTTCTCTGCAGGTGACCGGCGCTTCATACCGCCCGAACACCCAGGTCCTGGACGTCAGTATCCACAATCATTCTGACGCGAACTTCGAGTTGCACAACCAGACCGACATGACGTTTATGGACCATGCCAACCACATTTCGATAGCACCGCACGCCACCACGACCTTCTCCGTTAAACCCGGAGAAGCAGCAACCAGTGTCGCGCTGACCTTCGAAGTAGGCAATGCCCTGCTGACGCCCACAACGCACCCAAGCATCACCTTTAATGTGACCCCTGAAGTCCAATAGTTGTCTGAAATCAAATACTTGCAAAGCATTTACAGACCCGGTTGTGGCTTTCGGCGACACCTTTTGATCGCCGCTGCCGGTCTGTTAATGGGTCTTGCAGGTTGTGGCGCGGAGCAACCTGTCGACCGCAACAGCGGCGCGCTGGCCTTGATATCAGGCACCTTGCCCCCAACAGAGCAGGATGTCACAGAACACAGCTACTGGCAGGCTGATGGCCTGAGAGCCCATGAAGTGACAAGTGCGGACGGCCGATTACTGGTTCTGGAACTGGATCCGGCTTACTTCGAGCCTGCCATTGTCGCAGCGCCGCAGACAGGCATAGCAGCCATTGATGCATTACGGACTAACGACTATCGAGTCGTCATTGGCAGCGGGTTTGTTTCAGAACTGAACAGCCTGGCACCGGTCGGCTTATTGCAGATCGATGGCCAGACGCTTAACCCGGTGCAGGGTTATGGCTACACACGCATTCTGGGTATTAATGATGGCGGCATGGGTGTTGTACACCGCAATGACTACCAGCGTGCGCTGTTCCACAGCGCCCTGCAGGCAGGCCCGGGCATTGTAGAAAACGCACAGCTGGATATCTCGGAGAAGGATCTGCTGCGGCCCAAATATTTCCGCAGCTTTGTCGGACTGTGCGCGCAACGTTGGCTGGTAGGCGTGAGCTTAGCGCCCACGCATCTGCGTACCCTGGGTCAGGCAATGGTCGAGTACGCCGAGGATCAGCAATGGCAATGTGAAGACCTGGTTAATCTGGCAGGAGACCGGCAGGCTGTATTGCTGCTGCGCACCCGCAGCGGCACGTTGCTTTACCACGGTGACCCGGACACCTACAAAGTGAGTCTGCTAGGGTTTCGCTAACAGCTACTTGTTATCTGCCGGTAGAAGAGCCGACAGAAATTGTTCGTGGGCTGCCACCCGTTCAGGATCCGGCTCCCCAAAAGCCTGCAACATAGCTGTCATACGCTGCTCTGTCGCCGCCTTCATTTCCGGATGCGGAAACAGATAGAGCTCGTTTTCCTTTATCCCCTTTACGACCAGGTCAGCAACTTCAGCAGCGTCGATACCCGTGTTCATCGCGAGGTTCATGATCTCACTGTGTGCTTGTGCAGCAGCGACGCTGTCGGGTTCGGTGACTTCAAAATCACTGGGACGATTACGTTCGCTTTCAAGAATTTTTGTTCGCACCATGCCTGGACACAACACCGAGACACCAATGCCGTGAGGCGCCAGATCTGCGCGCAGAGATTCTGACAGGCCAACTACCGCAAACTTGCTGGCGTTGTAGATGCCCAGACCCGGAGACGTGGTTACTCCCGCCATTGAAGCGGTGTTGACAATATGCCCACCTTCGCCGTGTCGTTGCACGCGATTGACAAGAGTCTGCAGCCCATTGACAACCCCGCCGACATTCACCCCCATGATCCAATCCCAATCTTCATAGGTTGCAGCTTCCATACTGCCCCCTCGATAAACACCGGCGTTGTTACACACCACATGAATCGATCCGAGTTCTGCCTCAACCTGATCGGCAACACTCTTGAACTGTTCTCGGTCCGTGACATCCAGTTGCAGAGCGACTACTTGTGCATTACTGCCTGCCAGTTCAGTGCGCGCTGCCTGTAGCGCTTTTTCGTCCACATCCACAATTGCGATATTCATTCCTTCGTTGAGAAATGCCTTGGCCATGGCCAGACCAATGCCACTTGCACCACCGGTGATAAACGCGTTTTTACCTGCCAGATCTTTCATATCGTTCCTTTTCTAAATCGTTGTATTTTGGTACACAAAGCGGCTTAACCGATGCGGCGAATGGGCATCAGCTTGCCATAAGTGAGCACCCGCCAGAGCCATTCCACTGGACCAAACCGAAAATGAGTCAACCATAGGGGGCTGAGCCACAGCTGCAGAACCCAGATGGCAATCACCACAAAGTAAAGTTGTGCGCGAGTGAGCTCACCCACCAATGCAAAGCCCGCCCCCGTAAAAAGTATAAGCGCGATAAATGAATGCATGAGGTAGTTTGTCAGAGCCATCCGCCCAACACTGGCCAGGCGTGACCGCAAGCCGGTCAGGAACGAACTGTTGAGTAACAAAAGCAGCAGGCCTATATAACCCAACGCCATACCGAGCCGACCGATATGATAGGTTGCCTGCATCTGAGCAAATACGCTGAGCAGCGCAAAATCGCTGTCGACAGCACGATAGACTTCACCGGCATTAACAAGCAAGCCAACACTGAAACCGCTCCACATGAGCTTTTTGTAGAACGCCGGCGAGCGCAACCCCTGCAGCACGCCGTACTTATACAAAGCCATGCCCAGCAGCATCATGACCAGTGCATCCCAGAACAGATAAAGCGGCAGCACAAACGTCAGCATTTCATTGGTTTTCTTGGCATTCCAGGCCAGTGCCGAGCCATAACTACCTTGTCTGGCCGCCAGCTCCTGCTCTTTCTGCTCTGCTGACAGTATGAAATCGCCAGAAAAATCCTGCCACTGTTGCGCTGCAGCTACCGTTCTGGCATCGAGACTGTCAACGTCATCAGCCTGTTCAACCTGCAGTGCAGCCTGCTGGGTCGTGGATAAGGCCAGATTCGTTACGCCATAAAATGCGGATAACCCGACAAACAACACTATCGCCGTAGCCAGCAACCGCCCGGCCTTAACGTCCCGAACAAAATATAACAGCGCTCCGGCCAGTGCGTAGTTGATCAGAATATCTCCGTTCCAGAGCAGCAGATACGCATCGAACAGACCAAACGCCAGCAACCAGAAATTTCTTTTAAAATGGACGCCTGCACCGCGACCGTCAGCGCCACCCACAAAAAGCACTACCCCGGCACCAAACAGAATCGAGAACAATCCGCGCATGGCACCTTCGGCAAACAACTCCACACTGGACCAGGCAATAAGATCAGCGGTACCCGTCATTGCTTCTGACGGCATAGAGTACGCAGAGGAAATGAGCCCGAAGCCAACAATATTCAGCAGCAGGATACCCAGCAGGGCAACCCCCCGCAGTACATCAAGAGACTCAATACGCTGCGCTTCAGAAACCGGTGCTTGTGTCATCTTTAACCGCCTTCGATACGCGACATGAAAAATACTTCGCTGTCCGGGTTGATCGGCTCAAGAAACGCATCCTGATAGATGTTGCCATCAATGGCCACCGCGATCTTATCCAGCGGCTCCTGCAAGTCCGGCCAGCGCTTGACAAGCGCCTGCACCAGATCACGATAGTTCTCTGCGGGGCAGTACCATTCACGCTCGCCGCCGGTGATGCTCAAAAAACTGTCGGGAAAAACAACTTTAGCCAATCTGATAACCCCTGCATTTGCCTGTTGATCTATTACACCTTATAAAAAAAGGGGCGCAAGCCCCTTTTTCAATTGCACAACATTCGCGCTCTGATCAGTCGTCCAACGCAGCCAGAACGTTTGGCGGCGACAACGGCAGATCGCAGAGGCGTTTACCTGTCGAGCGCGACACCGCATTGGCAATGGTCGCCAGCGGCGCAACAATGGGTGTTTCGCCGACACCGCGCACACCATAAGGATGACTTGGGTTTGCCACCTCAATAATCTGCGTATCAATCATCGGCAGATCTGAAGCCACCGGTATCCGGTAATCCAGGAAACCCGCGTTTTCCAGAACGCCGTGCGTATCAAAGATATATTCTTCGTTCAACGCCCAGCCAATACCCTGCGCGGCGCCACCCTGCATCTGTCCTTCAACATAGGCGGGATGAATCGCTTTACCGGCATCCTGAATAGCGGTGTAGCTCAGAACCTCGGTTTTGCCGGTATCGCGGTCGACGCGGACATCAGCAAAATTGATGGAGAAACTTGCACCGGCACCCTGAGCGTTAAGCGAAGCACGCCCCTGTATCGGTCCACCGGTTTTTGCTGCATTGCCCGCCAGTTCTGCAAGACTCAGAGGCTTGAGGTCAGCGTTCACGCCAGGCGCCGGGATAGCCACACCGTCCTGCCATTCAACCTGATCCTCATCCACACCCCAGGTCATGGAAGCTCGTTTTTTACACTCCGCAATCACATCTTCACAGGCCTGAGTCACGGCCATACCTGTGGCGAATGTGGTGCGTGAGCCACCGGTGACGTTACAGAACCCTGTGCTTTCAGTATCGCCCACCTGGGTGCGCACCTGTTCGTATTCAATACCCAGGGTCTCAGCCGCCATCAGGCACATGGAGGCTCGCGAGCCGCCAATGTCCGGGCTGCCTTCAATGACCATCACCGTACCATTTTCATTCACATTCACTTCTGCTGAAGACTGCATACCCACGTTGAACCAGAAACCCGCAGCCACACCCCGACCCGCCCCTTCCGGCACCGGCGCAGTGTAATTGGGGTGTTTTTTGGCCGCTTCGATACAGGCTTTGAACCCGATCGGCGGAAATTTGGGACCGTAAGGTGCCTGAGTGCCTTCATCCGCAGCATTCAACAGGCGCAGATCCAGCGGGTCCATATTCAGCGCGATGGCGGCTTCATCTAACGCACACTCAAACGCATGCATGGTTTGCGGCGCCCCAGGTGCCCGGTACGCTGCCACCTTGGGTTTGTTGACCAGCACATCAAAAGCCTCAACCGCAAAATTCTCAATTGTGTAAGGCGCATACATGGACATGATGCCCGGCATATGCGGTGCGCCGGCAAACGCGCCGGCTTCAAATGCGATCCAGGAATCCGCCGCAGTAATGGTGCCGTCGTTCTTCAGCCCCACTTTGACCCGGGCAACGGTACCGGAGGTAGGACCTGTTGCACGGAATACCTCTTCACGGCTCATGGTCATTTTCACGGGTCGGTTCGATTTTTCTGACAGCATGACGGCCAGAGGTTCGAGGTAAACCACGGTTTTACCGCCAAATCCGCCACCAATCTCCGAAGCGATGAACTTCAGATCCGCCATATTTTTGCCAAGCAGCTTTGCCGTCATCGCGCGGAATTCAAAATGGCCCTGGGTACAGCACCAGACGGAGCCACGTCCGGTTTCATCCATGTTGGCAACACAGGCGTGCGGTTCGATGTAACCCTGATGGGCCATCGGCACCTTGTATTCGCGTTCAATGACAATATCAGCGGCGGCAAAACCTTCTTCAAGATTGCCTCTGACAAGCTTACCCACGTTGGCGATGTTGCTCGGGTTATCAGGTTTCTCAGGGAGCTTGGTGTAATTGTTTTCATCTACCAGCACTGAGTCTGCAGCCATGGCGGCTACTACGTCCAACACCGGAGGCAGGGGCTCATATTCCACTTTGATGGCATCCAGCGCCGCTTCAGCAATGGCAACCGTTGAGGCGCTCACCGCAGCGACCGCATGACCGTGGTACAACACCTTATCCCGCGCCATGACGTTTTTGGCCACATCACCCAGCGTACCGCCGCCTT